>Ga0209512_1004023_pt1 | contig 13255 bp, 6 predicted proteins | sample frozenSSSSmetaG_FD_184142 | JGI IMG/M metagenome (GOLD analysis project Ga0209512, IMG submission 184142) | Glacier valley bacterial and archeal communities from Borup Fiord, Nunavut, Canada, to study Microbial Dark Matter (Phase II) -... | ecosystem: Environmental > Aquatic > Freshwater > Ice >... | reverse complement strand
ACTCTTTTGAGATAACAATTCCCGAAGGTGTAGCCAAATTCAGTTCTGAAGGATATACCCAAAAATCCCAATTGTTAGCGATTTTTGTTCCTTTTATAGATACCTCGATCGTATATTTTGCAGCGGTTGGCATGTCTTTCAACGGAAACTTAATATGGCCTAATAATACCGGATATTTTACTTTTTCGCCAACCGGAATATAACTGATAAAAGGCAGTTCCCTTTCAAAAATTATCATTCCTGATTTATCTTTAATGGTATAAACCGGGTTTATGGCATACATAGGTTTGTCGGTAAAAAAGGTCAAGTCGGCATCTGCCTCAAAAATTTCGTCGTTGGTCCAAACTCGCTTTTCCATGCGCAGCAAAGGCACGATGGGGCCATTGAAGCTGCTATATTCTTCCGGACTGGTAATCCCTTTTGAATCCCAAAAAACATCGAGCATACCTACATGCGAAGTACCCTGTCCAGGATAGTCGTACAAGTTTAGCAGTTGAAAACCAGCCAGTCCGGGAGTTCGTAAGGCAGCTTCAATTTCTTCTTTATAAAGCATAAATGCCAGCCGACCCGAAGCTTTGGTAAAATTGGCAGCCTGATCAAGCATGTTTTTTTGCTGTAGTTTTTTCTTAACCAACTCAAAATTATGTGGTTTTAATACCCCGGTATATTTCGGAATTTCCGCCAGGTTTGGAAACACTTGCCACTGCCCAACTTCGTGGGTAATAACCGGGCGGTTTACCTGATGTACAATTTCACGATAGTCAATATTGGTTGAAGGAGGTTCTAAGCAAAACCTGGATTTGTCTATGGGATTATGTCCACCCCATCTTATTCCTAATGGATTAATTCCGGCGTAGGTTGCCGTAACGTAAAAATCATCGTTCCGGTTGGGAGTTATGGGATGCGTAGTACAGGTATATTGGTGACGCTTATCTGTTCGTTGGGCATAATTAACCCCTCTCATTAACATTTCCTGTTGCTTCTTAAGAAAAATTTCATCGCGATATATAAGCAATTCATTTCCCATGCTTAAAAAGCAAAATGATGGATGATTTCCATACGTATCTAAAATTCGCTCTAATTCTCTTTGAGCAAATGCGGTTACGTTTTCAGGTTCATCAGAAGTAGGACACGACCATCGGGATAATTCAATTTGCAGGTAAATTCCCGTGCGGTCAGCAGCCTCAAATGCAGCTTCAGGAGGTACGTTGGAGTGACATCTGAAATAATTAAAACCATAAGATTTTAGAATCTTAAACATTCTTTCCCATGTCTCAACATCAGTATCAGGCCGCGCAAGTAGTGGCGAAATACCATTATCAAGTATTCCTCTTAAAAATATCGGTTTATGATTGATTGTAAATTGGGTCCCATCTCTAAAAAGATCCCGCATTCCAAAAGTTTCGGTTTTACTGTCGGCGTATTTATTGGCATCGGCTTTTGATGCCAAATTAACAGTAAGGTCGTATAAATTCGGCGAAAACTCATTCCACAGGGTTTTGGAGTCGCCAGTTTTCAATTCAAATTCCACTTCAGTAAATGAGTCGCCTGAGCCCTTCACTTCAAACGATTCTTCATTTCTGAAGTTGTTCTCTGATTGTTGAGCATTCAGGATTATGGTGCCGGAAAATGGTTTACCGGTTTTGTTGCCAATTTTAATTTTGCATTTTATGCTGTTACCGCTACGGTTGCCGGCATCGGCCTGAGTATAGGCTAGATTTGGGAACACTTTTACATTTTCGATCCAAATCTTATCTTTTGCGGTAATTTCCATTTTACCAATTATACCGTTCCAATTGGTATATCCATCTTCAGCTATCATCATTCCACCATAGTTAATTTTTTGCTGGTTGTCGCAAAGTATAGTAATGGTATGTTTACCAGGAATTAATAGACCGGAAAGATCATAAATATGAGGCGTAACAAGACTGTTCTCAGTTCCTGCCGGTTTTCCGTCAATCCATACCGAAGTTTCCCAGCCACACCTTTCCATAAAGAGCGTTATGTGCCTGTCGGTAAAACTGTTGCTAACCTCTATTTCCTTCTGATACCAGGCTTTGCCAACATAAGTGAATTGCCGGGTTAAACCGCTCATAATCCGATATTCGCCATCTCCAGACAATACTTCAGGGGCAAATTTTCCCTGGGCTATATTTTGGATAACTTCATCTTCGCGTTTACCAACTTTATTTTCATTTAAACCGCCCGGAAGCTTAATTGATACACCATCAAGCCGTTTTAAAAACCATTTTTCGGCAATACCTACATCCTTTTCATCAAGCGTGCACGACCACTGGCCGGAAAGGTCTAACTTATTCGGGCCGGATTGCCCGACAGCGTAAGAGAATTTCGATTGAAAAGCTATTACTGCGACAATTAAAAATATTTTTAACGTATTCATTGACTGTGTTATATAAATATTTAATAGATTTAAATGATGTTTGAAAATAAAGAATTGCTTAAATTGGTGAACAGAACTAATTCTTATTTTTTATCTCTGCAATCTTGTCAAATTTATATGGAACAGCAGAATTTGTTGTTATAAAAGAAACTTTTTTAAGACTTACCAAGTTTCCCGAATTTAGGTTTAAAGGCGGTGTATCATTCTTTTTTAAAATTACTTTGCTAAGTTTTATCTCATTAAAGTTCTTCGCATAAAACAAGTCGTGTGAAAGAATTTTTACACCCTCAAAATCTGTGGCATTATAAACAGCTCCATCTCTATATGAAAATTGAGAATTTTTAATTTCTAAGCTGAAACTGCGTGCTGTATCTCCAATAATGTAGAATGCACTTAGAATACCGGTAGCTTTTACATTTTCGAACCTTACGTTGGTAACCGGCTGACCAGTTTGCCATAATCCCTTGTCAAAATTGTAATTGTATACGCGATCAACATTTTCAATTATTACATCCTTGATAAGCCAATTTCCACTTTTAATGACAGAATGATCATCTTTTGGTGAAAAATGAACAAAAGCTGAAAGCATATTATTGCGTTTTTGAATCTTGTGGATGTACTTTCCAGGACCATAAATTTTGCATCTCTGAACTGTAAAATTCATACAGCCTATACGAAATCCATTACAAGCAGTATTTACCTTGCAATCAGATATTACAAAATCACGATTATCGTTTCCGGCAAACGCGTCATCTCCAGTGCTAAAATCGCAACCGGTAACGGTAAAATTGTCACAAAATCTGGTATGAAGTCCGTCATGCCCAGCCAGAATAGTTACATTTTTTACAGTTCCAAAAGAGCAATAACGGCAATTGATAGCCCAGTTGGCCGAATTTTTAATAGTTACTTCTTTTATGGCAATGTTTTTGCATTTTATTAAACGAATGCAATGCGGACCGCGGAAACCTTCTTCGCCATTGGGGTTGTAGGCGTCTACTCCATCAATGGTACCTTCGCCGGTAATGGCAATGTTTGAAAGATTTTCGCCATAGATAAAAGCATCATGCTTGGCGTTGTAGTCGGCATACTTGTCGCTGCCCTGAAGAACAGTACCTTTTTCAAACTGAATGGTTATATTACTTTTTAATTCCAGGCCCCCCGACAGGTATTGCCCTTGCGGAAACACAACTGTTCCACCACCCAATGCGGAACACTTATTAATAGCTGCTTGTATGGAATCTGTCATTAATACAGTTCCTTGTGGCTTTAAAACAATTCGAACAGGTGTTTGATTCCCAAACGCAAACATGGCCGGGAAAAGTAAGCACACCAATAAAGTTAAATTCAAAGATAAGTTGTTTATTTTCATTGTATTATAACTGATAATTTTAAATTCTATTTGTAATTTCAATAAATATCACTTTAAATCGTGACCGGTATTAATATATTATTTTTGTTTCCCTACCATTTTTATTCAGGTTTTATATGAATGGTATCCAAAAGCTTAATAACTCTGGACGAAGATCCTATTTGAATTTCAAATTCGCCTGGCTCTACCGTCCATTTGTTATTTGCCTCACTAAAGAAAGCAAAAGATCGGCGGTTTAGATCAATGGAAACGGTTTTGGTTTCACCTTTTGACAGATGCGTTTTTACAAACCCTTTTAATTCTTTTTCAGGCCTGTCAACTGTACACTCTTTGTCCTTAATATACAATTGGGCGATTTCACTACCATCAAAGCCTCCAGTATTTGTTATTTTGAATGAAACCCGGTAGTTATATTTACCCAAATCATCAATTTTAACGTCAGAATAATTAAAAGTTGTGTATGATAAACCGTGTCCAAAAGGGTAGAGGGGTGAAACATTATTTTTGTCGAGCCACCTGTAACCTACATAAACCCCTTCGGTGTAATACTGTATATCATCAGCGGGCATAGCATTTGCAAATACCGGTGATTGTGATTTATTTTGGATAAAGGAAAATGGTAATTTACCAGATGGATTGATATCTCCGAATAAAACATCGGCTATTGCATTACCGGTTTCCTGGCCAAGGTAAAAGGTTTCTAAAATACCCGGAACTTCATTTTCCCATAGTCCTAAATTTACAGGGCCGCCACCAGTAAGCACAATAATGGTGTTTTTATTTGCCTTAACAACAGCCTTTACTAATTCATTTTGTTCGGTGGGCAATTCCATTGCTCCAACTCTTTCGAGCCCTTCATGTTCATAATTCTTATTAAACCCTATAAACAAAATGGCAACATCTGATTTTTTGGCAGCATCAATTGCATCAGCAAGATATGGGTTTGGGGCATCCTGATAAACCCAGGTAAGATGTGCTGCCGTGCCTCCTTTTTTGTTATAATACTCAACTTTTATATTGTATTCTTTTCCAGCTTCCAGATAAATTACTTCCGACGATCGGGGCTCATAACAGCCTAAGTCGTACCAATTGCTAAAGAGTAGCGTGTCTTTTAAAAAAACGCGCATACCATCGCTACTGCCAATTTTTATGCGGTAATTTCCGGTTTTCTCAGGCGCTAAAGTGCCAGACCATCGAACTGAAAAATTTCCCTTTTCAAGCTTTTCAGGGTTAGGAGAACCTTGCCAAATAAAGTCTATAACAGGATCGATCTTTTCAATGACCGGAGTGCCTTCTAACTTATTGTTATTAAAGTATTCAGCCTTTAATCCGTTCACTATTTTACCATTCAAGCTACTTTTAAGAATACCGGCTGGAATTATTTCTTCAAAAATGCTGCGCTTTGCGTCTGCATCATAAATTAGTTTTTCCTTATGTTCACAGCCAAGGGCATAATTAATGGTAATATTCTTTACTTTACTTTTAATCCCATCTAAAGGAGCGATTGAATAAAACGGATTAACTCCTGAACTGCCACCTCCGCCAATAAAAGCTGTTGCCGCATTTGGCCCGATAACAGCGATGGACTTGATCTTTTTCAGATTTAAGGGTAGCATATTGTCCTGGTTTTTCAACAATACGATTGCTTTTTGCGCTACCTCCAAAGCAAGTTGTTTGCTTTCTGTGGAATGTAGTACTGCGGTGTCTTTTACAGGTGGGTTGGAAAATAACCCTATCTGGTATCTTGTTCTGAGCAACCTTCTAACTTTATCATCAATAATTCCCATGGACACTTTTCCTTCCTTTACCGCGCCAAGTAAGGAATCGCCAAAAAATTTCGCGCCGGGCATTTCAATGTCAAGTCCGGCCAGAGCTGTTGGTATAGTACTGTTAGTTCCTCCCCAATCGCTAACCACGAATCCGGTAAATCCCCATTCATTTTTCAGAATGTCTGTTAAAAGATGTTTGTTTTCGGCACAGTAAAGACCATTTACCTTATTATATCCTGACATAATGCTCATTACCCCGGCTTCCTTAACCGCAGACTCAAAAGAGGGGAGATAAATTTCACGCAATGCCCTCTCGCTAACCCTTGCATCAATTATCATTCTTTTCCATTCCTGATTATTGCAGGCTATTGTTTTTATACATGCTACAACATCTTTAGATTGTATTCCTTTAATTTGAGATACAGACATTTGAGATACCAAAAATGGATCTTCGCCCAGTGATTCAAAAAATCTTCCTGCAATAGGCAACCGGCTAATATTAACAAGAGGAGCCAGACATACGCTGTAACCTTTTGCCCTGGTTTCGTTGGCTAATAAAACGCCAACCCTTTGCATCAACGAAGTATCCCAGGTAGCTGCCATCGCAGTTCCGCACGGCAAGGCTGTTCCAGGCCCTTCCATCCGGATACCAAGTCCGGCATCGGCGAATTTAAGAGCTGGTATTTCCAAACGCTTGTTAGGGCTTTGCCAAAACCCATTTGCAGGATCACCATAGAGTTGCTGAATTTTTTCTTCAAGGGTCATTAAACTTACCAGGCTATCAACTTTAGATTCTATTTTAGGATCCAGGGAATTGGAAACCGAGGGAGTATCTTTTTTTTGACATGAAAAAAATATTATGCCTGAAAATAAACAAAAAGCGAGATAATGTTTCATCGTAATCATTTAAAAATCCATTTGAACATTGAGTTAATTCGTATAATCATTTATTTTCAATCAGATACAAAAACATTTCGGCGGCATGCCAGGTATGGGGCGATGAATTTTTTGCCTGAACGTATAGTTCATCCACAATTGCCATTCCCTTATAGTCGGCCTGACTGGCTTCTATTTCCCACGACAGTGGATAATCTCTGTTGCTGATCGGATTGCGTTTTAACCCGTGAAAATGGTCGGCTGCCCAACCTATGTAGGGGTACTTATCATTTTTCCATTCATCATAAGCATCAATGGTGCCTTTAAAATAGGATTCTTTATAATCCCACCAGAATAAAGCGGAATAATTATCAGAAACCTGAGGAATACTATAAGGATCGGGAAGGTGCAAGCCTGCCAACCCAAATTTTAACCATTTAGTTTGGTATGCCGGTGCTTCATGAAAATCGCTATGACCCCGAATATAAAAGCCATTTGAGTCTTTAACTTCGTATTTTTTAACTTCGTTAAGGATTTGCTTAACCAAAGGGTGATCTTTATTGGTAAAAAGTGACAATAGGTATAATGTTTGACCCAGGTTGTCGGCCTCAGTTTCGCCGGCATTGTTTCTATCGTAAGGGTCGGTAAGTGACAATACCCAATCTTTTATCTGATCAACGTTTCCTGTTTTAATAAGGCACATGGCCATCATTGCACCGTCGCGCCTCCAGGGTTTTTTATATACTAAATAATTAGGGAGCGGTTTGCTGTCAACAATATTTATCAAAATCTCGTGGTTTAATACTTTTAAAACTTCCCCATATCTGTGTTTTTCGAATGAAGGAAGTTTTATTGGGGTTGAAGTACCGTCAATTAAGGTTTCCTTGCCACGTTCAATCACAAATACACCTTTTTCATTTTCAAAGATACTAACCGCCACATCATTTAAAGTTTCGATATTTACCCTAAAGTCGTTTGGTATGATCGTCTCGTTTTTAACAGGCCATTCATAAATAACCTTACCTGTAATTGCATGAGTTAATTTTCCGCCTTTGTAAACCAGCTTTGTGCGATTTCCCATACCAAACAAGAAAAATTTAACATCGGGCATTTCCACTGCCCTGTATTCTTTTCTAAGTTCATCGAGCTGTTTTCTGTATTTTTGCAAGGAAGAGGTTTCCTTCTCCTCAACATCAACTTTAGCCTGACTGTGCAGCTGAATGATTGGGAATAATAGAAACAGCAATTTGAATAGAATCCTTTTTTTCATATTTGTCGTTGTTGAAATATCTTACTCAGCATTAAATAAAAGCGCCCAATCTTCATCCGTAGGTGGGTTAAAATGAACTTTATCAGGCGCATAAGTGCCTTCCTTTAAATATTCACCTGTACGGGGGTTAAACCATTGAACGGTAATTCTCTCACCTTTTAATTGAGTTAAGTCGGCTAATACTATCTGTTTTTTGAACATGTAAAGTGCTGCTTGCTTTTTATCCGCTGTTATGGCTGCTGTTACATAGTCGGCCTTCGTAAAAGTGCCATATCCATCAATAATAAAAGTATGTTTTTGGTCGGGAATAAGTTGCCACCATCTAATTGAATTGAAAAACTTGTAAGCATATTGCAATTGTTGGGCTCCCTGCCATTTCAATATTTCACGCCAATTATCCGGGAAATTCCATATTTGTGAGCCATACGCATGTCCGCAACCTCCGCTTAATATTGTCCAGTAAAACTGCCGACGGATTATGTCACAGGTGCCAACATCGTTCCCGGAAAGGCCTTCATATTGTGCTTCGCCCAAAATAAAAGGCATTACAGTTGACTTATTGTATTCTTTCAAACTTACCTCGTAAACTTCGGGCATTTGTTCCCTAATAAACCATTCGGAAGGTTTGTCTTTCCAATACGTGTAAACCATAGAAAAACCAAGCCATTTTGCATGTTGAAAAATATCGGTACTTGAGTGGGTTGTATTTGCGTGGTAAGTTAAAAGCTGATGAGATACAGCGGTTTCCCTTAGCCCTTCGGCAAATGCTTCAATTTCTAATAAATCATCTTTGGGGTCGCTATCTCCGCCTGCAATCCAGAACAAATTTTTGCAAGAGGCAAATTTTTTGCCTAGGTAACGCCCGTAACCTCGGTTTTTATCAGGGCCATTTAATTTTACAGGTTTATCCGCTCTGCCTCCGAAAGCTTCCAGGCAACAGCCAACCCAGGGTTGCGACATGGTAACGAGCAAACCTAATGAGTCGGCAATTTGAATTATTTTAAGCACATGGTTATGGTAAGCTTCGTTAGGAAGTGAAAAATCATTGTCACCACCGAAAATATAATCGCCATAGCGGTTTTTCATATTTACATCCATGGCCAACTGCGTTTGAATTGTATTAAACCCTTGTTGTTTGCGGATTAACAAATACTCCCTTGCTTCTTCAGTAGTTAATCTATAAAAAACTTGCCATCCCGTTTCAGCATGGTATAAAAAAGGTTTTCCTTTTTTATCGGTAAAAAACCGTTTGTTATCGCTGTATTTAATGGGGAAAACCGGATTTTGCGCTTTGCCATTTACACCCAATAATAGCATCATCACGATTAAACAGCTTTTAATTTTGTTTTGGCTAAAGGCTTTCATTTTGTTTTTTTTATAAAATATGCTTCTTTTCTACAATATCGAAAGTTCAGATGATTTCAGCCCTTTTGCAGTGGCTGTAATAGTTACCTTGTCTGCTTTCTTCCCAATTTTTACCCAAACAAGTACTTTGCCATCCCTAACTTCAACTTCGTTGGTTTGATAAAGCCCATGATAGTATAAATCGCCATTATCAACCCCAAGTATTTTTGCATTACCACTCATATTTAAGGTGATTTTATCACGGCTTTTCGGGCAAATTCTTTGTTTTTCGTCGGTTACTGAAACTATTATGGCAAAAGTGCCATTTGGAGCCGTTGTAATGCCTGAACTTTCCTTGTAGATTGAAAGCTGAGTTGCCGTGCCTGCTGTTTCCAGTTCATGTTCAACTATTTTGCCAGCTTTTCTGCCAACTGCTTTTACATTACCGGGCTCATACGCTACATTCCATTTTATAACTTTGTCAGGAAACTGGTCAAGTTTTTTAATACCAATACTTTCCCCATTCAGGTATAGTTCAACCTCATCACAATTAGAATAGGTTAAAACCTTTACTGAATCGTTTGGTTGTTTGGCATGATTCCAGTGAGACACTACAGGAGGCCCAAACCAATCTTTATACCAGTGCGTTATGGTATCGGTTGTAAAGGCAATAGAATCGTCAACCACTGCAATATGTACCATTGGTTTATCGGAATAAATACTTTGAGTATAATAACCATAAGGCTTAAAGAACCCATTGGTATAAATTAATCCACAGCTCAACCCTTTACGTGGCCAAAGCATCGACTCGCCCAAGTAATCGATACCAGTCCAGATGTATTGACCGGCAATAAAGGGGTACTTCTCCATGAGTAACCAGGTATTGAAGGAATAGTCAATTATTGTTGAATTCTTTACACTTCTTTCGTGGTAAGGTTTGGTCTCGGTGACCAGAAATGGTTGGTTCGGAAAATCCTTTTTCCATTCTGGGAAATCGTCCGCACGGTAATTATAGGCAATAACATCGAGATCTTTTGTCATCAGTGAATAGGGTCCATAACCCCCAGGACCAGGGTGCATGGCGACTGAAACAAGGCGACTTTGATCGAGCGACTTAACGACCGCCTTCAATTTTCCATAGATTTCAATTCCACTTTTAGCGTCTCCCTTTTGCTCATCCGTTTCATTTCCAACAGTCCAAAGTATAACGCTAGGCCTGTTTCTATCGCGTTTTACAAAGTACTTCAAATCGTCTTCTCTTTCGTTTTCAAATACTTCGGTTGTATTATAGCCTGTTAAGTGGGTGCTCCACTTATCAAACATCTCGTTAATTACCAAAAATCCAAGGCTATCGCACATATCCAGTAAAACTGGTGAATGAGGATTATGACTCAGGCGGATTGAGTTACAGCCCAATTCTTTCAGTAGCAAAAGCTGCCGCAAATTAGCCACATCAGGCACTGCTGCGCCCAACGAACCAGCATCATGATGAATGCAAACGCCTTTAAGAATGACTTTTTCCCCGTTGAGCAAAAATCCTAAATCTTTATCGAAAGCGATGTTGCGGATTCCGAATCGTTCCGAAGAAAAGTACAGTACCTTATTGCCAGCCAAAACTGTCGTTTCGAGCGAATAAAGATTAGGCGTTTCAGGAGTCCAAAGTTGTGTGCTTTCAACCGGGATTTGTGACTCCAATACAGTTTCTGTAGCTACTGATTTATCTTGGGTCAGCTCGGCTACCACTTTTTTGTCTCTATCCTTTATTTGCAGTTTAAGCGTTAATGCTTGTTCTGAACCGGTTTCGTTTATAACAGTAGTTTGAACGTTAACCTGACTTTTGTTATTTGATGTAGCCGTTGTAATGTATGTGCCTCCAAAAGGAATGAATACTTTTTCGGTTGTTTCAATCCAGGTGTGGCGATAAATACCACTTCCGGTATACCAACGGCTTGCTGGAGGATTGCTGTTATCGACCTTCACACTGATCACATTTACGGTATCGAACCGCAAATGCGTGGTAAGGTCGAGGCTGAAGCCTGAATACCCATAAGTATGTTTTCCCAAATGGTTTCCATTCAACCAAACATCCGAGTTCATAAATACCCCATCAAAACGGATGGCTATTTTTTTATTTTTCCACTCCTCCTGGGCATTAAAATGTTTTCGGTACCAAGCCGTGCCAGCAACAAAAAAACCACCATCGACGCCACTTTTGTTGCCCTGCGAAACAGAATCCTCAATAGCCCAATCGTGTGGCAAATCAAGTTCACGCCATTTTGAGTCATCAAACCGGCTAAGGGATGCAGTAGAATCGGGGGCTATGGCAAATAACCAGCTTTCGTCGAAACTGAGCTTTTCGTTTGGTTGCTGAACTGCTTGTCGGCATTGCGTAAAAGTGACAATCAGGAACAAGATCCCATAAAACTTAAGGGTATTTTTCATAAATTTCTCAAATAATGTATTAAACCTTTTTGCGGCCACTATTTTTAGAACTCAACCGCTCAACGCAAGTCAAATTTTATAACCAATCCGGGATCTGATACATCGCCTGATGTTGCCGCCGATAAACCGATTTTAGTTATTAACTGTCCGGGTATTGTTATCCTGTTTTCTTTGATAATAATCTCTTTTGTAATGTTTACCGGTGTATCTCCGGCAAGGTCTTGCGCCCAAATGGTATAACTGGATTTTTTTATTTTATCGGGAAGAACAAGGGTTAGAGACTCATACTGACCGAAAATTCCAATAGGGGAATCAATACTGTTTATTTCTTGTTCAATAGTTGACTTTTCGAAAATATATTCACGGTCCGAAGTACGCCCAATGGTAGCAATTGCAATGGCCCCATTTGGGTAAAGAGAAGACAGGACGTATGGTTTATTCTTACCGGGATTAACAATTTTCGCCAAAGGAAGACCGCGGCTTACTCTTGCCGGCGCTTTTTCCTGAACGATTTCTCCAATTTTTCGATCTACCCATGTTTCGTATTTTTCAACTTTCCATGTATCGGTAAACAATAAAGTGTCAATAGAATAACTGCCACTTCCAACACCAAAAGGCTCGGCAATACGATGCCAACGAACAGCTCTTACCACTTCGTCGAGTCGTTTCTTTACATCCCTTGCAGCTACCGGAAAAGCAAAATCAGGAATACCGCTGGGTAGATCACCGACAAATGGGTGACGCATAATACCAATGGCACAACCAAGCCCGGCAGCAATATAGGGTTCGTCTTCGCAATTAATGATTCCTTTTGCCTCATTTTCGGGTTTATATTTTAACAATCCTGCCACCCGACTTATGGTAACCGGAAGCGAAATAATGTTTTCAACATCGTAGGTCCGATAAGTATCGCTAAAAGTGATATTGTTTTCACCCATAGCATGTTCTATAATCAGGTTTGGTGCATATTTACGACCAAGTGCAGTCATCATCCTTCTGTATTCCGGATTGCCTGAATATTTTCCCCAGTCGGCTTTCCAATAGGAAAATCCTGCCGCGTTGGCCAATTGTAATTTATTTGTCCAATAAACACTCGAATCAATCTTTCCTGCAACTGGAGGAACCTGAACACAAATCCAACCACCAAGCCCTTTCCACCCTTTGTCTTTTACAGCTTTAACCATTTTTTTCATTCGTTCTTCGGAAGTACCGGTGAAGGAAGGAAATCGGTCTGGGTCTAATTCTGCCATTCCGTAATAATCCGAAATAGTTCCCGAGTTTGGTATGTCCCACGAATCGTCCATTACAAAATAAATGTCTTGCCTTATTTTCGGGAAAAAACCCAACCAGTTTTGGAATGTACTATCTCCATACATGTTTTTTTCCTGCATTTCCATTCTCATCGCGTAGCCGTCTTTAATACTGCACAGATATCCCTGAATGTTCCAGGTACAGAAATAATCTGGCGCTTTTGAAGGAGTTTCAGGCACCAAGGAGATTTGTTTTTCCTTTAACGAATTCTTTTCTTTTGGTATTTGGGCGTTTGCAATACCATAAAAGAATATTAAAAGTACCAGCGTTATTAAATGAGATTTCATAATTATTTGTTTTCTGTTAATTTATTCTTTTTTTGACACTCATTTCACATTCCTTTTTTTTCGTTTTATTTCTCAAATCCAAATTCTACCTCATTTGCCCAGTGCTCCTTCCATGAAGCATGAAAGGCATGGGAACTACGTTTCGAAACACTGCGTTCTGCGGCAAGTTCCATGCAGTTTCCCATG
>Ga0209512_1004020_pt1 | contig 13258 bp, 11 predicted proteins | sample frozenSSSSmetaG_FD_184142 | JGI IMG/M metagenome (GOLD analysis project Ga0209512, IMG submission 184142) | Glacier valley bacterial and archeal communities from Borup Fiord, Nunavut, Canada, to study Microbial Dark Matter (Phase II) -... | ecosystem: Environmental > Aquatic > Freshwater > Ice >... | reverse complement strand
CGCCAATGTGGCGAAATTTCTCAGCGAAGTCGGGTGGCGCGAGTTCAACGCGAATATCCTCTTCCACTCGCCAAACCTCGCGGAGGAGAACTACCGACCGGCGTTTGACGCGTTCCCGTGGGGACCCGCAGACCCCGAGATACTCACGGCGTGGCAGCAGGGGCGCACCGGCATCCCGTTGGTCGACGCTGGGATGCGCGAACTATGGCACACCGGCTACATGCATAACCGCGTGCGCATGGTCGTCGCGAGCTTCCTCGTCAAGAACCTGCTCGTCGATTGGCGAATTGGCGAGAAGTGGTTTTGGGACACCCTCGTCGATGCTGACGAGGCGAGCAATCCCGGCAACTGGCAGTGGGTTGCGGGGAGTGGCGCGGATGCCGCGCCATATTTCAGAGTCTTCAATCCCCTCCTGCAGGCATCGAAGTTCGACCCAGACGGCCGCTACATTTCGCGTTGGGTACCGGAATACGGAACGCCGGCGTATCCCGAGCCGATCGTCGATCTCGCGGAAACCCGCCGCGCCGCGCTCGATGCATACGCTCAGCTCACCGCGGCGGCCGGCCCCCGATAACGCCAACCGCTCGGGATGCGACGGCAACCCCGGCCTCCGCGCTCGCCATCAGATTGGCCGACTGCACCCACTCATGGAGGAAGCCGGCACAGAACGCGTCGCCAGCGCCGGTCGGATCAACGACGGTCGCCTCGACTGCGGCCACGTGCATCCCCAGCCCTTCGTGCGACAGCGCGACGCCGGCCGTACCGAGCGTGAGCACGATCGTGGGGAACCATTCGCCGAGGCTCGCGGCCACAAGCTCTGGAGTCTCCCGTCCGGCGAGCAATCGGCCCTCCTCGAGGCTCGGGAACAGGATGTCCGCTCCGGCGAACGCCTCAAGAAACCGGGTCACCCCGTAGTCGGCGATAAATCCCGCAGAGCCCGGATCGACCGACACAGCCGTGTCCGCCCACTTGGCGCGGGCAATGAGCTCGGTAACCGCGTCCGCCCCCGCGTCGTTCAACAGTGTGTGCCCCGTGATGTGAAGCAGAGCCGTTTCGGCGAGCACGTCGTCGGTGATCCATGCCGGATCGAGCAGCGCGTTCGCACCGCGCTCCGTGAGCATGGTGCGGTTCTCGCCCTCGACAATGACCACGATGGTTCCAGTGGGTACACCCTCGTGTCCGAAGAGGTGCGCCCGCACTCCGCCATCGGCGAGCAGCCTCCCGTGCCGGTCGAGGTCGGGTTGACCGACGCTGCCGTAGAACTCGACCGCGGCACCGAGTTCACCGAGCCACACGGCTGTGTTCGCCGCCGAACCTCCAGGCAAAAACCGGATCGCCGACGGGGTGTCGGTATCGGCTCGAATCGGGCCGACCGGGATAGCGACGACGTCATCGATTACGTCGCCGAAGGTGATGATGCGGTGGATGGGGTCAGGCATTCAGCGCTGACCACGCGATTGCGATCTGGGCAGCGACGCGCACGTTGTTGCGAGCGAGATCGAGATTGACCTCGAGGCTGCGGCCGCCGGAGAGCTCGACGATCTTGAGCAGCAGGAAGGGCGTGACGGCTTTTCCCGTGACACCCGCCTCGGCGGCCAACGCCAGGGCTTCGCCCAACACACGGTCGTGCTCGGCCGGATCCCACTGCTGAGCGAGCGGGATGGGGTTGGCGACGACGATCCCTTGCCCGTGCCCGAGCTCGTCCTGAGCCCGCATGATCGCGGCCACTTCGGCGGCGGTGTGGACGAACCAATCGAGGGTGAACGCGGACTCGCGCAACCAAAAGCTCGGGAAGATGCGTGTGCCGAATCCGACGACCGGAACGCTGAGGCTCTCGAGCCGTTCGAGAGTGGCGGCGATGTCGAGGACGGATTTGACTCCGGCCGACACGACCGTGATCGGCGTCACGGCAAGCGTCGAGAGGTCCGCGGATTCGTCGAAACTCTCGCTCGCGCCACGATGGACGCCGCCGAGTCCACCGGTCGCGAAAACCCGGATGCCAGCGAGCGCGGCGAGATGGCTCGTCGCCGCGACGGTGGTTGCTGCGCTCGACCCCACCGCAGCGATGATCGGCAGGTCGCGCACACTCGCCTTCGCGAGCTCCTCCTCCGAGATGCGCCGGACGCCCTCGGCATCGAGGCCGATGCGGGGCACGCCGTCGAGCACTGCGATCGTTGCCGGGGTGACCCCGGCATCCCGCAGGATTGTCTCGAACTCGATCGCGGCCTCGTGATTGCGCGGGCGCGGGAGACCGTGCGAAATGATCGTTGACTCGAGCGCGACGACGGGACGATGGGAGGCGAGGGCGGCGGCTACCTCGTCGGAAAGAATCAGGGGTGTAGGCATCGCTCACTAATTTACGGGGTTGCCGAGGGCTCCGAGTGCGCGAGTGCTAACGTGAGGCTCGCCGCGCTTGCGGCGTCTCGTTGAGGAGGACAGATGGCTCGCACGCCCCGTACTGCCGACGACAACATCACGCGGCTTCGCCCGTACAACCTCGTAGCCGGGTCGCTGCACCTCGTGCAAGCGATCGTCTTCGCGATCATCCTCACGCGACTGTCGACGCAAGTCACCTTTGGCGTCACGGCCGACTACCTTGGCGGAGCGCCCGGAATGCCCGTGCCCGCGCAGCACGTGCAGCTGTTCGCGGTCAACGTGGGGGCGGGAGTCGTCGCGTTCCTCGCGCTCTCCGCTCTGTTCCACTTCCTGATCGCCTCACCGCTATTCTTTGGGCGCTACAGCACGGGCCTGAAGTCGAGCCACAACTACTTCCGCTGGGTCGAGTACTCGCTCAGTTCATCCATCATGATCTGGCTCATCGCGCAGACCGTCGGCATTACCGACATCGCGGCGCTGTTCTCGATCTTCGCGGCGAACGCGGCGATGATCGGCTTCGGCGCCCTCCAGGAGAAGTACGAGAAGCCCGGCAACGGCGGGTTCCTGCCCTTCATCATGGGCTCGATGGTCGGTGTCGTTCCGTGGGTCGTCATCCTGATCTACTTCTTCTCTCCCGGATCAACGAGCACCGTGCAGCCCCCGGCATTCGTCTACGGCATCATCATTTCGCTCTTCGTGTTCTTCAACACGTTCGCGATCAACCAAGTGCTCCAGTACCGCCAAGTCGGAAAGTGGCGCGACTACCTCTACGGCGAGCGCGTCTACATCACCTTGAGCCTGGTCGCCAAGACGGCGCTCGCGTGGCAAGTGTTCTCGGGCGCGATCATTCCGGCAATCGCGAACTAGGGTCAGAGCGCCCTACTGCGGGCGCAGCCGCAACTCCTGCATGCCGCCGTCGACGGCGATCGACGTGCCGGTTGTCGAGCCCGACGCCGGGCTCGCGAGGTAGAGCACAGCACCCGCGACCTCCTCGGGCGTGACGAGCCTCCCGTGCGGCTGTCGAGCTTCGAGTGCCGCGCGCTCGGTTGCCGGATCGTCCGCCTGGGCGAGCAAGCCGTTGATCCAGGGGGTGTCGGCGGTGCCGGGGTTGACGGCATTCACTCGAATGCCCTCCCGCAGGTGATCCGCGGCCATCGCCCTCGTCATCGCGAGCACGGCACCCTTGGTCGCCGAGTAGAGGACTCTTTGGGGTACACCGGCGGTCGCGACGACTGACGAGAGATTGACGATGGATGCAGCGGGCGAGACGCGCAAGTACGGGAGCGCCGCGCGCACCACTCGTGCCATCCCGATTACGTTGACATCCCACACGCGGTGCCACTCGTCGTCCGAGTTTGCGGCGACATCGCCCTGCGCCCCGATCCCGGCGTTGTTGACGACGATGTCGATGCGACCGAAGCGCCCGACGACGGCCTCGATCGCGGCACGCACCGACTCGTCGTCCGCTACATTTGTCGCGACAGCGAATGCCGCCGGGTCGGCATCGGCCGGGTTGAGATCGAGCACGGCGACAGACGCGCCCGAGTCGATGAGCTTGCGAGCAACGGCTGCTCCGATGCCCGACGCCCCTCCCGTGACTACAGCGACGAGTCCATCGAATTCAGGCATGCGGTTCTCCTTCATTGCTGTGTCGGGCGCTCGGAGCGGATGCCACTGCATCGAGCACCTCGAGAATGTGCCGGTACGGGTGCCCGGTCGCGCGAGTCATCCCGATCTCGCAGGTGCGATTGCACGACAGGTACGCGTCGTACACGCTGGCCGCGATTTCTGCTGACTCGCGAAAGGTTGCGCTCGCGGTGAGCTCGGGATGCAGCATCCCACGGTCGCCGGCAAAGGCGCAGCAACCCCAGTCGTCGGGAACCGTGACCGTGCCGGCGACCGCGGAGGCGAGCGTGGTGAGGTTGCCATTTGACCCGGCTCGAGTGCTCGAGCACGTCGGATGCACCACCACGCTCTCCAGCGTCGAGCCGATGTCGAGAGCCCCGAGAAAGTGCTCCGCCGCGAAGTCGACCGCGTCGACAATTAGCATCGCGTGATACTCCGGATGGTCGTCGATGGCTTTCTCGAGCGCGTGTACGAGCCCTTCGGAGCACGACGAGTTATCGCACACCACCGGCAGTCGACCGTGATCGGATGCCACCCACAGCGCGTCAGCAGTGCGCGCGACCATGTCGTGGTAGCCGTCGAGCATGCCCTTCGACTTCCACGGCGTACCGCAGCACAAGCCGCCGATGCCGGTCGGCCTCACGAGGCCGATGCCGGCTTTGGCCGCGAGGGACTGGAATGCAACCGCAACCCCTTCGCCACCCTCAGCAGGGCCAAACATCGTTCCGACGCAGGCCTGGAAGTAGACCGCCTCGGCGACACCGGTCGTGCCGGGGGTGCGCTTGCGGCCGCCGCGCGGGAGATCCTTCGACCACAGGGGAAGGGAATCCTTGCCGACGATTGCCCGGCCGGCTCGGTTGGGGACAGTGACAAGCGGAGCGGGCAGCACGGATGCGGCGCTCAGGGCGAAGGAAGCGACCCCCGTCGCTGGCCCCCAGGCCTTGCCCGCGGCGCTCCACACACCCCGGTTGACCGCGCCCACGGTCTCCGAGCGCAGCCGGCGCACGAGATCGCCCGTGTTGATCAGCACGGGGCACGCGGTCTGGCACATCCCGTCAACGGCGCACGTGTCAACGACCTCGTAGCCCTGCTCGGTACGCAACTCGCGCGCGAGTGCGGTGTCGCCGCTGAGCTCAGCTTGAGCTATGGCCCGCTGAACGACGATGCGCTGGCGTGGCGTGGTCGTGAGGTCTTTGCTCGGGCACACGGGTTCGCAATAGCCGCACTCGACGCAGCGGTCCACTTCCACCTCGACGGTCGGCGTGGACTTGAGGTTGCGCAGGTGCAGCTCAGAGTCCGTGGTGAGAATCGTGTCTGGATTCAGGATTCCCGCCGGGTCGAAGGCGCGCTTGATCTCGAGCATGATCCGGTACAACACGGGTCCGTACTGCCGCTCGACGAAGGGCGCCATGATCCGCCCCGTTCCGTGCTCGGCCTTGAGCGTGCCGCCCGCGCTGAGGACGAGATCGACCATGTCCTCGGTGAACGCTCGGTATCGGGCCAGGTTCGCTTCGCTGCCGAAGTCCTCGGTGATGAGGAAGTGAATGTTGCCGTCCTTCGCATGACCGAAGATCACCGCGTCGCGATAGCCGTGACGGTCGAAGAGTCGCGTGAGCCCCGCGCAGGTCTCAGACAGCCGGGCGACCGGCACGGCGATGTCTTCGAGCAGCGCGGTTGTTCCCGACGGTCGGGCGCCGGCAACGGTCGCATACAGTCCCTTGCGAATGTGCCACAGCGAGGCACGAAGTTTGGCATCGCGCGTGAGCACAGGGCTCGTCGTCAACGGGAGTCGCGCGAAGACCGGCTCGGCGGCGCGGGCGAGCTCGTCGACGGCGTCAGAGGTTGTGGCTTGGTATTCAACGAGAAGAGCGCAGTGCTCGACAACCGGGAACGCGGGAAGCGCTGCCCGGGACTCGGGGTCGATGCGAGCGGCGCGCAAGGACGCGGCATCCATGAGTTCAACGGTCGCGGGTCCGGTCGCGATGATGCCCACGAGCGCGTCGGTTGCCGCGCGCAGCGACTCGAACACGAGGAGGGTCGTGGCAGCGTGCGCCAGCAGCGGAACCGTGTTGAAGGTCGCCTCGGCGACGAAACCCAGCGTGCCCTCACTGCCCACCATGAGGTGCGCGAGAATCTGCACGGGCGTCTCGTGGTCAACGAGCGAGTTCAGTCCGTAGCCCATGGTGTTCTTGATTGAGTACTGGCGCACGATCTCGCCGACGAGTGCTGGGTCAGCCAGAACCTGGGCGCGCAGGTCAGCGAGTGACTGCCAGAGAGTGGGTTCGGCCCTGTTGAGTTCGGCATCAGCGTCAGACCTTGAGGTGTCGAGGATCGTGCCACTCGGAAGCACGATGATCGCCGATCGCAGCGTTCGGTAGGTGTTCTGCGCGGTGCCGCACGCCATGCCGCTTGAATTGTTGGCAACGACGCCACCGATCGTGCACGCGATCTCGCTCGCGGGATCCGGGCCGAGTTTGCGGCCGTGGCGCAGCAGTCGGGCGTTTACTTGGCGCACCGTCGCGCCCGGCCCCACGCGAGCGACGAGCCCCTCGTCCTCGATCGAGATCGAGCGGAAAAACTTACGGGTGTCGACGAGGATACTGCCCGTCGACGCCTGGCCCGACAGGCTCGTGCCACCCGACCGGAAGGTCAGCGACTCCCGACTCGCTGCCGCAAACGCGAACAGCGCGGCGACCTCGGCGACATTCTTCGGGGTCACGACCGCACGGGGCGTGAGTAGGTAGTGCGACGCATCGACCGCGGCGATGACCCGGTCGAACGCGCTCGTCGACACGGCGCCGTCTCGCGGGATCGCCGCGCTGATGGCGGCCGCGAGTGCTACATCGGGGCCGGTCAGTTCCGAGCGAGAGCCGGACTCAATGAGACTCACGAGCCACCGTGTCGCCGGACGATCCGACAAGGAAGTCGAGGTCGGCTCCCTGATCGGCCTGAAGGACGTGCTCGACATAGAGCTTCGCCCACCCGCGCGCGGGAGCCGCATATGCCGCGAGACTCGCGGGGCTTGGGCCGCGCGCCTGCAACTCCTCGTCTGACACGGCCATGCTGAGCGAGCGGTTCGGCACGTCGAGGGTGATGACGTCGCCCGTGCGCACGAAGGCGAGCGGACCGCCCGCGGCGGCCTCTGGGGCGACATGAAGGATGACCGTTCCGTACGCAGTCCCCGACATCCTGGCATCGCTGATGCGCACCATGTCGCGCACGCCCTGCTCGAGCAGCTTGCGCGGAAGGGGCATGTTGCCAACCTCGGGCATGCCCGGGTATCCCTGCGGCCCACAGCCGCGCAAGACGAGGACGGTATCGGCTGTGACATCCAGCTCGGGATCATCGATTCGGTCACGCATGTCTTCGATGCTGTCGAAGACGAGCGCCGGTCCCGTATGGGTGAGCAACTCCGCGGTCGCCGCCGAGGGCTTGATAATCGCCCCGCGCGGGGCGAGGTTGCCACGCAGAACCGCGATGCCCGCCTCTTTCATGAGCGGCGCATCCCTCGGCATGATGACGGTGTCGTCATAGACGGGATGCGCCGTGAGCGAGTCGACGAACGGGGCGCCGGTCACGGTGATCGGCTCGGGGTGAAACAGGTCCTTCACTTGGCTCAGAAGCGCGAGCACGCCCCCGGCGCGGAACAGATCGTCCATGAGAAACGCGCCGGACGGCTGGAGGTTGGCCATCACGGGCACCCCGGCACCCGCGGCATCGAAGTCGTCGAGGGTGAGGTCGATCCCGACTCGGCCCGCAATAGCGAGCAAGTGCAAGACCGAGTTTGTCGATCCGCCTGCGGCGGCGATCGCGATTATCGCGTTGAGGAAAGACTCCTTCGTCATGATGTCGCTCGGGCGACGGTCGGCGGCGACCATGTCGACGATGAGCCGTCCCGTGTCATGCGAGAGCGAGAGCAAGCGCGCGTCGGGCGCGGGCGTTCCCGCGAAGCCGGGGATCGTCATCCCGAGCGCTTCGGCCATGACCGCCATCGTGGAGGCCGTGCCCATTGTGTTGCAGTGACCTTTCGAGCGGATGGTCGCTTGCTCCGACTCCATGAATTGGCCGTTCGTGATCGTGCCCGCCCGCACCTCTTCGCTGAGCCGCCACACGTCGGTACCGCAGCCGAGAGCCTCACCCCGAAAGTGTCCCGTAAGCATCGGGCCACCGGGAACGACGATCGCCGGCAGATTTACGGATGCCGCGGCCATGAGCAGCGCGGGAATCGTCTTGTCGCACCCGCCCAACAACACGAGCCCGTCGATCGGGTTAGCGCGGAACATCTCCTCCATCGCCATCGCGGCCATGTTTCGCCACAGCATCGCCGTCGGTTTGACCTGGGTCTCGCCGAGCGACACGACGGGCAGGTTGTAGGGAACACCGCCCGCGGCCCAGATTCCCGCTTTCACGGATTCGGCCACCTCGTTCAAGTGCATGTTGCACGGCGTGAGATCAGACGCGGTGTTCGCGATGGCGATCTGTGGCTTCGTCGCGTCGAGCGCATCGGCGGGGAGCCCCCGGCGCATCCACGCCCGATGGATGTACGCGTTACGATCGTCGCCGGCGTACCAGGCGGCGCTGCGGAGGTCGTTCACCGGTGAGTCCTCATTTTCCATCAGCCTGAATGGTCCGCTAACATGCTGAATTATGGCACACGCGTCCCTTTCTGCTGAAGCGGCGCTGGGATGACCGAGTACGTGGGGACAGCGGCCACCGAGCCGCTCTTCGAACTCGCCGAGGGCATCATCTGGGATGACCGCGCCGAACTCGTTCGCTGGGTTGACCTCTGGCAGGGACGCGTCATGTCTGGTCGCCTCGCCGGGGGGCGACTGACGGAGGTCGCGACCATGCAGTTCGACCAAACGACGAGTGCGATCGGCCTTGCGCAAGACGGTGGCTTACTCGTCGCGGCAGCACATGGTCTCGCCACAGTCTCGCCGGACAGGGTCATCTCCGTCGGCCCCGACCTTCTCGGCGGGCGCACCGACGTCCGCCTCAACGACGGCATTGTCGACCCCCAGGGTCGGTTCCTCATCGGAACGCTGTCGCTCGTGGCTCCGTCTGGTGTCGACGCGACGGGAGACGAAGTGCTGCTACGCGTCTCGCCCGACGGAACCGTCGAAACGCTGCGCGACCGCATCCGGCTCTCCAACGGACTCGCCTTCTCGCCCGACGGCGCGACGATCTACCACGTCGACACCTTCGCGGGAACCGTAAGTAGTCACTCGTACGGGCCGGGATCATTCGACCGGGGCGAACCCTGGATCACCGTGGTGAGCGGGCTGCCCGCGAACCCGGACGGCATTACCGTCGACGCCGACGGCAACCTCTGGGTCGCCCAGTGGGGCGGATCGAGTGTGCGTCGCCACTCGCCGACAGGTGAACTACTCGACATCGTGCGCGTGAACGCGGGCCAAGTGTCGTGCCCGGCGTTCGTGGGTCGCGACCTCGACATCCTCGCGATCACGACCGGGCAAGAAGGCCTCGAGACCGTGACGGATGAGACGGGCGCGATCTTCGTCGCCAGCCCAGGCGTCACCGGCCTCCCGAGCTTCCGCTGGGCGGGAAGCACGACGACACCGTATTGGGCGCACTCGGGTTCAGGACAGGACAACTAATGCGACTCGTGCGCGTGGGGCCGATCGGCTCCGAGAAGGCTGCCGTACTCATTGACGACACCACGATTGTCGATGTCTCGGATGTGGTCGGCGACTTCGATGAGGCGTTCTTCGGGTCGGGTCAGCTCTCCACCCTGCCTGTCCTCGTCGCGGAACGGGCAGCTGCGGGGCGAGCGGAGCCACTCGGCGAGCGTCGACTCGGCGCGCCATTCGCGCGTCCGCACCAGATTCTCTGCATCGGGCTGAACTACAGCGATCACGCCGCCGAGACCAATCAAGCCGTGCCCACCGAGCCGATCCTCTTCACCAAGTCGCCCAACACGCTCGTCGGCCCCAACGACGACGTGCTCATTCCGCGCGGGTCGGTGAAAACCGACTGGGAGGTCGAACTCGGGATCGTGGTCGGGCGGCACTGCTCGTACCTCGCCGATGAAGCGCAGGCTGCGGCATCCATCGCGGGCTTCGTGCTCGTCAATGACGTGAGCGAACGCGAGTGGCAGCTTGAGCGGGGTGGGCAATGGTCTAAGGGCAAGTCGGCTCCGACTTTCAACCCGGCGGGGCCTTACTTGGTCACACCGGATGAGGTCGGCGATGTGCTTGACCTCGACCTCTGGCTCGACATCGATGGCAAGCGCCGCCAGACGGGGTCAACCTCCACGATGATCTTCAGCCCCGCATTCATCGTGCACTATCTCAGCCAGTTCTTGGCCCTCGAACCCGGTGACCTCATCAACACGGGGACGCCGCCCGGGGTCGGGCTCGGACAGACCCCGCCGACCTACCTCACCGGCGGCGAAGTGCTGACTCTCGGCATCACCCGGCTGGGTATCCAAACACAACGCGTCATTCGCGACCCCACAGCCAGTCGATGATGCGCGCACTCGTCGTCACCGGCCCACGGAAGGCGGCGGTGCTTGACGTGCCGGATCCGGTCCCGTCTGCGGGAGAACTTCTCGTCGAGGTGGAGCGGGTCGGAATCTGCGGGACGGATGTCGAGCTGTACAGCGGCGAGATGGCGTACCTCGATCAGGGAATCACCCACTTCCCCATTCGCCTCGGTCACGAGTGGACGGGCCGAGTGATCGCAGCCGGCTCACCTCACGAGGAGTCCTGGATCGGCGAGCGCATCACAGGCGACACGATGCTGGGATGCGGCCACTGCGACTACTGCGTGGGCGGCCACCATCACGTCTGCCCCCATCGTTTCGAGGTCGGAATCACGGACGGCTGGGCGGGCGCACTCGCGGAGCGCGTGCTCATCCCCACCAAGTTCGCGTACGTGATTCCCGACTCTGTCACCGTCACCGCCGCGGCCCTCGTCGAGCCCGGCGGCAATTCGCTACGCGCGGTACGCGCGGCCGGGTTGGAGCCGGGCCAGTCGGTGCTCGTCCTCGGCTCCGGCACGATCGGCCTCCTCGCGGCGCAATTCGCGCTCGCCGAAGGCGCAGACGTGCACATCGCGGGTGTCCGGGAGGGGTCGCTCGCCCTCGCCCGCACACTCGGTGTCGCGCACACCTCGACGCTGACCGACCTCACGTCGGGGGCGGACAGTCAATTCGATTCCGTCATCGACGCGACGAGCCTCGACTCGGGTCCCGCGCTCGCGGTGCGACTCACCAAGCCCGCCGGTCGAGTCGTCTTCATCGGGCTCTCGTCGGTACCGAGCACCGTCGACACCCGCAACATTGTACTAAAAGACATCACCGCCGTCGGAATCCTGTCGGCGTCTCCCGGTCTCGCCGGTGCCATCCGCAGCTTCGCGAGTGGCGCCGTCGTGCCCGATTCCCTTGTGAGCGAAGTGATCTCGCTCGAGGATGTCCCGAGCAGGCTCGAGGGTCGGCGCGGGCCCAATGCCGGCCCGGGCCCCAAGGTGCATGTCGATCCACGAATCGTCGCGGTGTGACCGAGCACGGGTTACCCCGGAGCGAGGGGCGCTTGGTCGGCGCCGACCGAGTGATTGCGGTACTCGCCGAACTCGCGGAGCACCCGCTCGGGGTCACGCTCGACGAGCTCGCGGGCATCCTGAGCAGCTCGAAGCCGACGGTGCACCGCGCGCTCGCGACCCTGAGGAGGGCAGGGATGGCCGATCTGGTCGAGCGCGGCGTATACGTGCTCGGGGACGAGTACTTGCGGCTCGCGTTGCGCAACCTCAGCGGGCGCCCGGATACCCTTCGAATTCAGCCGCTGCTGGAAGAGCTCGCGACCACTTTCGGCGAGACCGCCCACTACGCGATCCTGTCTGGCAGCGAGATCGTCTACCGCGCGAAGATGGATCCGCCCCAGGGTGCCGTGCGATTGACCTCGGTGGTCGGCGGGCGCAACCCCGCCTACCGCACGGCCGTCGGCAAGGCGCTCCTGTGCTCAGAGCTGCACACTGTCTCGGACGTCGCGGTACGGCTCGGTAGCGGCCCGTACGATTCCAGGACCGAGACGACGATCCTCACGCCGGCGGCGTTACTCACCGAACTCGATGCCACTCGCGCGCGCGGCTACGGGATCGACGACCAAGAGAACGAGGTCGGCGTGAATTGCGTTGCGATCCCGATCTACTTGGATGGCGCAGAGCGCCCGAGTGGCGCCATCAGCGTGAGCGCCGTCACATTCCGATGCTCGGTCGAGCGGCTCAGCGAATCGGTTCCCACGATCCGCGACACGATTACGCGTCACTTAGGCGCAAACGCGGTGCGGTAGCTCGCCGTTCGCTCAATGCTCAGCTCGCCTGAGCGGCGCTCCACATCGTCACTTGAGTGGTGCGCACGCGACGGGGCTGCTGCAGCGTGAAAAGGATCGACCCCGCGACGTCTTCGGCAGTGAGTACGTCGTCGAGCCAGGCATCGCCCGCCGTGCGGCCCCGACCGATTGCGAATTCCGTGCTGACCGCAGCGGGGCACAGCGCCGTCACTCGAATTCCAGATTCGCGCAACTCTCGGTCGACCGCGCCCGCGAAGATGAGCTGCGCGGCCTTCGTGCCCGCATAGACGGCCTCATCGGCGCCTCCGCGGATTCCCGCGACCGAGGTCACGATCACGATGTCGCCGCCGCCGGCCGCCACGAAGGTCGGGACGACGCTACGCACCCCGAAGACGGTGCCCGTGAAGTTGGTGTCGATCATGGTCTGCATGTCGTCATCCGAACCGTCGACGATCCCGCCGTACATGCCGATGCCGGCCGACGCGACGAACGAGTCGAGACGGCCGAATGCGGCAAGGGCCTTCTCGACGAGCTGCGTGTTGGTCGCGGCATCGGCGATGTCGCCAGCGACCCACACGAGCGAGTCGCTGCCCAGCTCGTTCTCGAGCTCGATAAGTCGCTCTTCACGTCGCGCCGTAACGGCAACCTTCGCCCCAGCTTCGACGAGCAGGCGGGCGGTCGCGCGACCGATGCCGGCGCTCGCTCCGGTGACGGCGACGACCGTCGATTCGAGGGATCGGGTTTTTGCGGGCATGAGGGCTCCTCGGTGTGGGCAAACGTTTTCCGGCTAGTAATGTAGCACTCGAACCGACGGTCGACGAAGGATGCGAGGGTAGATGGTCAGCGACATCCCGGCCCGAATCACGATTCGCGACGTCGCCGCCGACACCGGTCTGTCGATCGCGACCGTGTCGCGCGTGCTGACGGGGGCGCGGACCGTGACCCCC
>Ga0209512_1004019_pt1 | contig 13267 bp, 11 predicted proteins | sample frozenSSSSmetaG_FD_184142 | JGI IMG/M metagenome (GOLD analysis project Ga0209512, IMG submission 184142) | Glacier valley bacterial and archeal communities from Borup Fiord, Nunavut, Canada, to study Microbial Dark Matter (Phase II) -... | ecosystem: Environmental > Aquatic > Freshwater > Ice >... | reverse complement strand
CCTGGAGAACTTGAGTCGTTGAAGACGAAGTTGGTCGCAAGTCTTATTGAGCAAAAGATGTTCCGCAAGTTCCGGTTCCTGGGCAAGTTTCATCTGGTAGCAGTTGTTGCGACCGGAATGGCAACCTTTGAGCAAAGGCACTGCAATCACTGCATGACTAAAACTTCGAAAACGGGGGGTGTTCACTTATTTTCATTATGTCCTTGAGGCCAAAATTGTTACTGCCACAGGGCTATCTATTTCCCTTGCTTCAGAATTTATTGAAAACGATCCGGGACGTGATTACGAAATGCAGGACTGCGAACGGAAGGCTTTCATCCGACTGGCTGCAAAAATCAAAAAATACTTTCCCCGCCTACCTATATGTATTTTAGGAGATGGACTTTATCCCACCAATACGGTATTTGACATTTGCGCCAAAAATGATTGGAGATTCATTATCACCCTAAAAGACGGCAACATAAAGACCTTTCAGACGGAAGTTAACCTGTTAAAAGCAACTGCCATAAGACGAAGTGTTTGCAGGGCAAATAAAACCACCAGAACAACTCTTGAATGTGCATTTCTCAATGAAATTGAATATTCAGATCGAAATTTTTCGTAGGTGGAGTGTGATGAAACAATTGTCACTATAATGGGCGTCAAAATATCCTACCATCATTTTGTATACATCACCGATGTAACACAAAATCAACAAAATCTTATAGAAACTGCTGATAATGAAAGGCTAAGGTGGAAGATTGAAAATGAAGGTTTCAATACACAAAAGAATCTGGGATACGAGTTGGAGCACAAGTTTTCCCGTAAATCATTCACGGCGATGCAGAATTAATATAATGTTCTGCAAATAGCACACATGATCAATCAATTGGTGGAAAGAAGTCGACAAATAGTTGAAATTATGAACGAGCATTCCAAACAAACGATTGTGGACTTATGGAAGAAACTGATCGCATATCTTACTATTTTCCAGGGTGAATAGATTAATCCATTGCCTTGTCAACCAGGCTAAAACTCGTATCCACGGTATGAAGACCGTCGCGGAAATACCCCATTCCCGAATCTGGGGAAAATCATAAAAAAGAGAAAGGAGGCTCGTAAAAACAGATTAAAATTGTTGGTCTAAATTTTTGGCAACAGATAGTTATCAAAAGCTACCTCTTTGAAGCTGGTCAATTGACTGTTGAAGACAACATCAAAAAATTGTTTACGCTGAATCGCTGAGAACCAAAGCATGTTTTTTATTTTGAACCGAAAATAACATACTGAAAAACTTGAAGAAAGGACAGAAAAAGGTGGGTTTCGGGCAAATGATTCCTGACGACTGTAGGATGCCTAATACTACTTGATTATTGCCTGTTGCCGGGTGGCAAATAAAAAGGACAGCGCCCTGAAACGCGCCATCCTTTAATTCAAAACAAATGAAACTAAAAACTTAATTTTAATTAGAAATAACGTATCACCATTAAATCATAATTCAAATTTATATTAAATATAAGTACCCTCCAAACTTTTACAGTTAATGAAAAACAAAAGAGTTGAAAAAATGTCATTTGTAGTGGTTTTAAATGCATTATCCGGAATAAAACAGTTAGTCGGCTGTCTCCAACGCCTTATTAAACGGCATAAAAAAGGAGGAAATTCTGTGAATTTCCTCCTTTTTTATACTGAAATTTATTATGGTTTTACAACAGTACTCATCTGAAGATTTACAGCAGTTTGTGCCAATAACCTTCCGTTGATGGATGCACCTGTCTGTAAATTAATAGCTGTTTGACTTAGTATATTACCTTCAAAATGACTGGTCGTTCCTAAAGTAACGGCACCAGATACTTGCCAGAAAATATTCTTTGCCTGTGCGCCTCCTGCCAATGTAATTCTAACAGCAGAACTCATATTTAAGGTTCCGGCAACCTGGAATATCCAGACATCAGTTGAGCTACCGGTGATTGTAACATTCGTTGGAATAACTACGGCAGTCGTAAATTTATACAGACCAGCAGTCAATGTTTTACCACCAATGTTTCCGGCTCCTAAATTTAAGAACTTTGGATTTGAACGTCCGGCAGCATCGGTATAGGCAGTTTGCATATTAAGTACACCTGTCGTTAACATTGAAGCATTTGTAATTCTGCAGGGAAGTGGTCCTGCTGCATCTACTGAATAAATGCTTCCAGCTACTTCCGGACAAGACAATTTAATAGCGGCTCCGGTAATTGGACTCGTTCCAACATTTCCGGTAACAGAAGATTTAAAGACATTGGTAATTCCGGATTTTGAAAGAATAGCAAAATTACCTGCAACACCAAGATTTACAGCCTTCAATGACGACGAACTAGTGCTATTATGTTCTTTTCCTGATTTCAAGGTTGCATCAGAAGCCAATGCAGCAGAATTATCAACATTATTCAGGTCTTTACTGCATCCGGTTACTAAAACTACAAATAGCATTGCTGCTGTGGGTAATAAATTTTTAAGTTTCATTGTTTAAAAAATTATTTTGTGACTTAATTATCACGCCACAAATATGAGGGTATCTGTTCCCGCAAAGGTTACAGAATTTTAGAATTTATTTGCAAAATTCACACCTTCAAATTTTATAAACCATTTGAACTACAAAAAAAGGTGTCCCAAAATCTGGGACACCCTCATTCAACAATTTAAATATCAAGCATGAAAAGAAAAACTATTACATTTTTTCAACCTGCTGTTTTTACGACCGGAACCTGAATTTTCATTCACAGGTTTAATACTATACAATTCAGACTTCCCCTTCGCAGTCCTTTCGAGATAAGGAAAATCGTTTTCATAGAGAAGTTTTATTTTCTCGCGGGGAATTGAATCACTGCTGAAATCAATTTCACCAGATAGAGCGATAACCACTCTGACGGGTTTCAGTTTTACAAATTTGAAATAGGTCTACCTTTTTTGCCGGTCATTGGTTTCTTTGAAAGGTATGATAAATCCCCGTCATCCTGAAGTTTACTTACCAGATGAAGGGTGTATGCCCGAATTTGTTCAACAATGCTTTTCTTGGAAAAATATGCACCTGCAACGACATACCTGGTGATGGATAGTATCTTTTCGATATGCTTTTTATGGTACCTGCATACAAATATACCAGCATTAAACCATTATCATAGAGAAAGCTTGTTGGAAGGTGTTTGTATGACTTCCTTGTAAAAACTTAACCTGGTGCCTGTATCAATTACACAAAATCCCAGGATTTCAATTCCTCTGAGTACTCTGAGAGCATATCCAGACCAAAAGTACCCGATCCCAAGGGTTTACTTGCAAACTTATGAATAAAACCTAGGGCGAAGGCAACTGCATTCCGAGTACCAATCCAAGTTGTCGACAAGGTTTTATTGAAGCAGAAGAAGTCAAATCTCTTCTATGACTGATTAAGGAAGCGTTATTACTACAAAAAGGCTATATCGCACTAGTTGAAGGTAGTCAATCCATGAAGGAATACCGAAGTATAGCATGAAAATCTCAATCATAAAATCATATCTGCAATTATTGAGCTTTATTTTTGAAACAGATAAAGCTCCGGTAATAATTTTAGAGTATAAATCATAAATTGCGGGGATGGGCACAATTAAGGGATTTAACTGGTAATTAATACTTTACATGTGCGAATTTCCGCAGTTTTAAACTAATAAATAATCAGTTATTTTACTGTAATTCAGGTAAACATCCAATTTTAGAACGAAATATTGATATTTAAAGCATCAACTGTTCGGTTTAGTAACAGATAAAGTGTGAATGATGTAACTTTTACCGAAAATAATATAACAAATATGACTTCTGATGAACGTACTTTTAACGAATAGAATTTGTATTTAAAAAACAAAGGAATTCTAATAATTCAACTGAAGAAATTAAAGGTGATTAAATGATTGGCTATCAGGTTTGCTGGTTCAGAAATAGATCAATAATTGCATTTATTGAATATGAAAAGGATGAGTTAAAATTAGTATTAATAAAAAAAAACGATGTTATGAAAAGTAATTTTTTGTTTTCCGCAATCCTCTTTGCAGGATTTATGTTAGCGAATTTATCTGCTAATCAGGTTTATGGTCAAACACCGCAAAATAAGACGGTTAAGCAACAGACGGTAAAGTACACGTGTCCTCATCATCCTGATGTAATTAAGGATCAGCCTGGTAAATGTCCTAAATGTGGTATGGACCTGGTAGAGAAAAAGGGAAAGTCAACAGGAGTTAGTCATCATATGAAAGATTCTACAATGATGAAACAAGACCATACTAAAATGATGAAGGATACATTATCTCCTAAAAAATAGATTAAAAGGAGATTTAGCTCTATCACTAAATTTTGCATTTGTGAAAATGCAAAATCCTATAAATATCAAAGGTACCGGGTCAAAGATAACTATCTCTTTGACCCGAACTTTTATGTATAGTTATTAAATTGATTTTCAATATGTTATAAGCTGCTGTTCTTTGGTTTATTGAATTGTTTGAAGACTATTTTTATAAATTCCATCAATAGAATTTGCTAGATCAAAATCAAGTTGCGTTATCCCGTCGGCTTCATGAGTGGTTAAAACGATACATACACGACCATATGAATTGCTCCAATCCGGATGATGGTTCAATTTCTCAGCTTCAAGGGCAATTGCAGTCATGAATGAGAAAGCCTCAACAAAAGTTTTGAACTTAAAATCTCTTTTTATTGTATTTTTTTCAAAAGACCATTCTTTTAAATGAAGCGCGATAAATTTTGCAGCTTCTTGTTCTGATAATGCCTTCATATCCTGTTTTTTTAATTGTTTACCGCTCAGCAATATTTTCAAATTCTTTCTTCTCCAGGTGCCAATGGAAGTCAAAAGCAATTTAATTACTATAAATGACGAACAATCAGGAAAATGAGTTTGTTCACAATACAGCTTTAAAACTTTTTTATCGAATGAATATCGTTACAGGCAACAGATCATCATTTAAATCGTATTATTCAAAATCTAAAAGGTTATGAGTAACAGAACAGAAACAGACACAATGGGTGATGTACAGGTTCCTGCCTACAAATACTGGGGAGCACAAACGCAACGTTCCTTACTAAATTTCCCAATTGGTCCAGCCGCTTCAATGCCTATTGAAATTATTCATGCGTTTGGATATCTGAAAAAGGCAGCAGCCATCACGAACCATAAATTTGGATTATTACCCAACGATAAGATGAAAATCATTTCTCAGGTATGTAATGAAATTATAGCCGGCAAACTTGATGACCAGTTTCCGCTCGTTATATGGCAAACAGGTTCAGGAACGCATACGAATATGAATTGCAATGAGGTGATCGCAAATCGTTCCCATGTCTTGCTTGGTAACAAATTAGGAGAAGGAGAACGGTATATTCATCCGAATGATGATGTGAATATGTCACAATCATCCAACGATACTTTCCCGACCGCGATGCATATTGCAGCCTACAAAAAAATTGTTGATCATACCATTCCGGGAATTGAGGTGCTTTTGAACACTTTGGCCGAAAAATCTGTTGCAATGGCCGCAATTGTAAAGATTGGCCGTACTCACTTTATGGATGCAACCCCGATTTCGCTGGGGCAGGTATTCTCAGGTTACGTCTCACAACTGGAACATGGAATAAAAGCATTGAAAAATACATTACCTCACCTTTCAGAGTTAGCAATGGGTGGAAGCGCTGTTGGTACAGGATTGAATACACCCGAAGGTTATGCACAGGAAGTTGCTGCCACTATTTCCCGATTGACAAATCTGCCTTTTATTTCTGCTAAAAACAAGTTTGAATCACTGGCAGCAAATGATGCCATTGTAGAAACGCATGGGGCAATTAAGCAATTGGCTGTTAGCCTGATGAAAATAGCAAACGACATCAGAATGCTGGCCTCCGGACCAAGGTCCGGAATCGGGGAAATAACGATTCCGGCAAACGAACCTGGTTCGTCTATCATGCCTGGCAAAGTAAATCCTACCCAGGTAGAGGCAATGACGATGGTTTGCGCGCAGATTATGGGCAACGATACCACCATTTCGTTTGCAGGTTCAAACGGGCACTTCGAGCTCAATGTTTTTAAACCGGTGATGATAAATGCGTTATTGCAATCGGTTACCCTGATTGCCGATGCGTGTAAATCCTTTAATGATCGTTGTGTTACCGGAATCGAACCTAATCTTGTGCGAATTGAAGAGAATCTTAATAATTCATTGATGCTTGTTACAGCATTAAATCCTAATATCGGGTATGAAAATGCGGCAAGAATTGCAAAAAAAGCCTACACTGAAAATACAAGCCTGAAAAAAGCCGCCATGGATTCAGGCCTTTTGACAGAACAGCAATTTGACGAATGGGTTGTTCCGGGAGATATGATAGACCCGATAAAATAACGGTTATTCATAACTTGAATTTCAAAGATTTAAAAGGAAGAGGCGGTAAATGTGAGAATCATGTAATATTTTCTGAAAATTTTGTAACGCTTGTAGGGTCATTGATGCTCAACTTTGTTTTTCAGAGTTTAGAAAATAAAGTGATTCAGAAAATTATATCAATGCAATGGAAAAACAGGTGAATCTGAGACTGAAGATTTTCTCGTGACTTCGGACTCTGTTCTTCCGATTATTTTTAAACATACCTCATGCAAACAGCAGTTTTAATAGAAAATGAAGCGGCAAAAAAGACTGCACTTGAAGTGCTGCTTCATAATGCGCATGGTCCATTTCATGGACTTCCCCGAACTGCCGACTGGGGATATCCGGAACCATATGGAAGAGATCCTATATTTTCTATACTGGGAATTGCTGTTTCTGAAGATAAAAAGCTTCTGTAAAGCATTCGAAAGGTATTGGAAGCGCTGGAAAAAAATCAAAAACTTGTGGCACTTACCCATTGTATAAAAATTTCGAATAGCGGAACCGTTGAATTTGGATTTAACGAATGGATAAAAGCACAGGATGGCAAACCAATGGGGCAGGAATGGCAAACGTGGAGCGCAGCGCTTTATCTTTATGCAAATAAGTGCGTTGAGGAAAAGGCCACTCCGTTTTTTGATGAAATACGCGGCGAAGTAACGGAGTAGGATAATTACAATTGAAGACAGAATAAGTGGTGAAATATGCAACATGAAATAATGTGGTTTCTAAAATCAAAAGAAGAAGTACTTAAAGAAATTAATGTTGATCTGGCGCAAGGCCTATCTGAAGAAGAAGCAAAAGCCAGATTGGGGAAATACGGTGCAAACAGGTTGCAGGGCAAAAAGAAGAAGAACATCTTCCAAATGTTCGTTGCACAACTTCAGGAATGGCTTATCTATATTTTATTTGCTGCAGTTGTTATTACGCTGTTTATGGGTGAGTATATTGATGCAATAATCGTCATCCTTGTAATAATTACAAACGCCGTTCTTGGTGTAATTCAGGAAGTTAAAGCGGGCAAAGCAATTGAGGCGCTTCAAAAAATGTCATTTCCAAAAGCGCTTGTCCGCAGAAGTGGTGAAGTTAAAGAGGTGAATTCCCATGAAATTGTACCTGGCGATATTTTGATTCTGGATGCCGGACGGATCATAGCTGCGGATATTCGTTTAATTGAGTCGGCCAATCTTCAAATAGAGGAATCCGCACTGACGGGTGAGTCTGTTCCTGCTGATAAAGATGCATCACTACATATTAGCGATCTTAAAACTCAATTGGGAGATCGGGTGAACATTGCTTATATGTCGACCCTCGTAACCAGTGGAAGAGGGATTGGGGTAGTAATTGAGACCGGCATGAATACCGAAGTTGGGAAAATAGCAAATCTCATCAACACGGAGGAAAAGGCGAAAACCCCTTTGGAAATTAGGTTAGATCAGTTAGGGAAAACCCTTGGAAAGTTTGCCATTGGAATCTGTGTTATCATTTTTATCATTGCCTTACTGCAGGGTCGCGATCTGGCAGAAATGTTTATTCTATCCGTTTCTTTAGCCGTAGCGGCCATACCCGAAGGTCTTGCAGCCATTGTGGCAGTTGTGCTTTCTATTGGCGTAACCAGTATGTCGAAGAAAAAGGCCATTATTAAGAAGTTACCTGCTGTTGAAACGCTCGGTTCTGTCAATATTATCTGTTCCGACAAAACGGGTACGTTAACTCAAAACAAGATGACGGTTAAAACCTATTTCAACCTCGAGGGCGAAACAGCAGTTGAACGAAATGGTAAAAACAGCGCCACAGAAGATGTGATATTACTTGCAAAGGCCATGGTGCTAAGTTCTGATGCAACTTATGAAAACGGGCATGGAACAGGCGATCCGACAGAAATTGCATTGTTGCTTTTGGGAGATGATCTGGGAATTGACAGAAAAAAATTGAATGATGGAGCCAAACGTGTGGGTGAGTATTCTTTCGATTCGGACCGTAAATTAATGTCAACACTGACTGAAGAAAACGGAAAGTATACCGTTTATACTAAAGGGGCAATCGGCAACCTGATCAAAATTTCTACACATGTCCTGGAAAAGGGGGCAGTAGTTCCGATAACAGAGGAGCACAAAAAACAGTACCATACCGCTACAGAAAGTATGTCGAACAATGCACTCCGTACACTTGGAGTGGCTTATAAACCAGTAGATAATGTCATAGAAGCCTCTGAGATGGAGAAAGACCTGATCTTTGCCGGGCTTGTCGGAATGATCGACCCTCCCCGACCAGAAGTGAAGGCTTCTATTTTATTAGCAAAAAGCGCTGGAATTACATCTGTGATGATTACGGGCGATCATAAAAATACTGCCTTCGCCATTGCCTTTGAACTGGGAATGGCTGAAACCATTGATCAGGCTATTACAGGTCAGGAAATGGATGACTTTTCAGATAAGCAATTCATCGAAAAAGTTGTAGGGTACAGGGTATTTGCGCGTGTTTCGCCGGAGCATAAAGTGAAAATCGTTCACGCCCTGAAGTCGCATGGAAACATTGTATCTATGACAGGCGATGGGGTTAATGATGCACCCTCTCTGAATGCTGCCGATATCGGTGTAGCAATGGGAATTACCGGTACCGATGTTGCAAAAGGGGCGTCGGATATGATTCTTATGGATGATAATTTTGCAACTATTGTTTCCGCAATTGAACAAGGTCGGAATATTTACAACAACATTAAAAAGTCGGTCATATTTCTGCTTACATGTAATCTGGGGGAAGTCATCACAATGTTTGTAACATTGCTTATAGGGCTGGAAGCGCCATTGATTGCCACTCAACTCCTTTGGATTAACCTTATCACAGATTCTTTCCCCGCTATTGCGTTGGGCATGGATCCCGGAAATCCAGATGTGATGAAAGAAAAACCACGCGATGCAAAAGAGAGTTTCTTTGCCGGGGGCGCAGGTCTTCATGTAATTCTTGGTGGTGTTTTAATTGGAGTTTTGACAATTTTAGCTTTCTGGTTCGGATATTATGAACATGGATACAGCCCTTTTGCCGATTCTGTTCCGGAAAGTACGGTGGAATATGCCCGTACCATAGCTTTTTTGGTATTGGTGATGTGCCAGCTGTTCTACTCCCTGGCTGTAAGGAATAGCTCAAAATCAATTTTTCAGATTGGAGTTTTCTCCAATAAATATCTGATAGGAGCCATTTTGCTTGGGGTTCTTCTTCAATTGATTGTAATAGGAATTCCTGTGATGCAAAGGGCATTTCATTTGCAAATGCTTGATTTTGCCGGTTGGATAATTGCTATTTCTTTAGGATTGGTTCCGCTTCTGTTTAACGAGATTTTAAAAGTATTTATTCGTACGCGTTTGAATAGATGATGGTTCAAAAAGGTTTTTTTCTGGTTTTAGAGGTTTCTGTCAATGTGTGAATGATATAATATTTCCCAAAAATTTTGTAAAACATTTTGGAATCGTTGTATCTACCTTTAACCTGTCAGACTTTCGACAATTGAATATCTTAAAGTGATCATACACCTTAGGGAAAATACAGAAAGAAAGGATTTTTAAATTCAAACTTAATTTTTTTATATGAAAAACATTTTATTTTTATTGCTTATCGCCAGCTTACTGGCAGGATGTGCTATAAATCAGGTAACCGGACGGAAACAGCTCAGTTTAGTCCCGGAATCTGAGTTGCAATTGATGGCCACTAGCCAGTACAATACATTTATAGCAGAGAATAAGGCATTAAGCAACAATAACAGTAATGCGGCAATGGTTGACCGTGTCGGAGCCAAGATTGCAAATGCAATTACGAAATATTATACCAACAAGGGTCAGGGTTCAGTTCTGGAAGGATATAAGTGGGAATTTAACACGATTGAAAGCAAAGACGTTAATGCCTGGTGTATGCCTGGTGGAAAAGTCGTTGTTTATACAGGGATATTGCCTGTAACCCAAACTGAAGCAGCACTTGCTATTGTTATGGGCCATGAGATTGCTCATGCAGTGGCCAAACATGGTAACGAAAGGATGAGCCAGGGAATGATTCAGCAATTAGGAGGTACTGCATTACAGGTAGCTATGTCCCAAAAGCCACAGCAAACACAGGAGCTATTTATGACGTCATATGGGATTGGTAGCCAGGTGCTGGGTGTCTTGCCATGGTCACGGAAACAGGAAACGGAAGCTGATCAGTACGGTTTGATATTTGCTGCTATGGCAGGGTATAATCCACAGGAGGCAATCGGTTTCTGGGAAAGAATGTCTGCTGTAGGTGGAGCAAAGCCACCGGAGTTTTTAAGCACACACCCTTCCGATGAAACACGGATAAAAAAACTAAAACAGTTTATGCCAGAAGCACTTAAATACTATACTGGCCGCAAATAACTCATAATGCAATTTGTTTGCATAAAATCAAACATTTTAATACGACATCTTTCAATATTCATTAAAGCTATTACAGCCATGAAAGGATATGATAAAACACTGTCAGTATTATGTTTATTTCTTACAGATGAGCTTACTGCGGCGAACCAGCAGTATGAAATATGCGAAAACCACGATTGCTGTTTGCTTCATCCAGCTATCCGAAAAGAGGTGATAAATGAATCGCAAAATACTGAGTGGCTTATTGAGCAAATTCTGTTTTTCGAAGGTCCGCCAAATAAGATCATGCTAAATACCGGGAGGATTGATAAAACTGTTTCAGAAATAATCAGGAGAATATCCAATTGATAATACTTTCGATTTAGAAATTATTTGTAGTATGAAACAACTTCTGGTAAAAATAAAATCAATTCAGCCTATCACGCATGATGTTCTAAAAATTGTTGTTGAGAAACCGCTGCATTACAATTTCATTCCCGGACAAGCCACTGAAGTGGCGATAAATAAAGATGGCTGGAAGGATAAAAAAAGGCCGTTCACCTTCACTAGCCTCCCTGTCAATGATTTCCTTCAGTTTACAATCAAAACATATCCTTAATTAGTAAAACCATAAAATATCATTGTTATTCGTAGCAAGGGAAATAATATTAGGATGACCATAAACCATCTCATGGTCAGTTACAACGATGAAGGACCGGATAGCGCTCCGGTTATTATTTTCATACATGGATTTCCTTTAAATAAGTCCATGTGGAACAAGCAGCTGGAAGCCTTCAAAGCGAATTATCATGTGATCGCCTATGACATTCGGGGACATGGGAATTCTGATACAGGTGATGAGGAATTCTCTATTGAGCTTTTTGTACGCGACCTTCTTAACTTAATGGACACCCTGAAAATTGAGAAAACATTATTGTGCGGTTTGTCCATGGGCGGATATATTGCATTAAATGCGATTGAAAACTATCCGGAGCGTTTTGATGCGCTTATTTTAAGTGATACTCATTGTATTGCCGACACACCCGAAGCAAAAGAAAAACGGATGAAGGCCATCGAAAATATCCGGGAAAACGGTGTGGAAAAGTATGCCGATGAGAGTATTAAAAATCTCTTTGCACCCGAATCTTTCAGTTCGAAGGTGGGTGAAATAGATGCTGCAAGGGAAATGATCGTGAAAACCTCCAGACAATCTCTTTACAATACCTTACATGCTTTATCGGAGCGTAAAGAAACCTGTAGTAAACTGCCGATGATAAAAGTGCCAGCACTCATTATGGTGGGAAAAGAGGATAAAGTGACGCCACCAGTCGCAGCAAGGCTGATGCATGAAAAAATTGACAATTCCATCCTGCACATCATCTCGCATGCCGGTCATTTAAGTAACATGGAAAATCCCGGAGAATTCAATGATCAACTTAAGCAGTTTGTTGATTCTGTATACCATAAACAATTAAGCATCAAATATAAAATGGAAAATCATTCCGAAGAAATTCAACCGGATATCAACGAAAAAAACCCGAAAAAGACTATTCGTAACGACGACGCTGAAGCGGATTTGAATTCAAAAATCCTGAAAATTACAATGACAATAATGGATCAATATCCCGAACTGTCGAAATATATAGAAGAAATGCCAGTGACAATACCAGACGAAAATAATCCTGAAATAACGCTGGCTAATTTAAAAGCATATTTCGAATCGTTAAGTTTGATGATGAACAAATACAAAACAGAACATCCCTCAATTGAAATATAGCGAAAATTGATCAATTGATTAAGTCTTAATTAATTGCGAAATAAGGTTATAACACTTCAAAATTTAACAAAATGAAAACACCTAAAAAATTAGTGATCGACACTGCAAAAACTAAGGACCTTGCTAAAAACGTAGAAAGCGGGCAGGGTGAATTTCTAACAACCAACCAAGGGTTGCGCATAAATGATGATCAAAACTCATTAAAGGCGGGCGAGCGCGGTGCCACCTTGCTGGAAGATTTTCAACTTCGTGAAAAAATTATGCATTTCGATCATGAAAGAATTCCGGAGCGCATTGTACATGCAAGAGGAAGTGGAGCCCATGGATATTTCGAATTATCTGAATCTATGTCGAAATATACTAAAGCTAAATTTCTACAGGTACCAGAACACCTGTATTTGCGAGGTTCAGTACTGTGGCAGGTTCCCGCGGATCTTCAGATCTGGCACGCGATGTAAGGGGTTTTGCAGTTAAATTTTATACCGAAGAAGGCAACTACGACCTTGTTGGGAACAATGTGCCTGTATTCTTTATTCAGGACGCTATAAAATTTCCAGACCTTATACATGCAGTTAAACCTGAACCGAATAACGAGATGCCCCAGGCAGCTTCGGCCCATGATACGTTTTGGGATTTCGTTTCTTTGACTCCCGAAAGCATGCACACGATCATGTGGGCAATGAGTGACCGTGCTCTTCCGCGAAGCCTGC
>Ga0209512_1004018_pt1 | contig 13270 bp, 9 predicted proteins | sample frozenSSSSmetaG_FD_184142 | JGI IMG/M metagenome (GOLD analysis project Ga0209512, IMG submission 184142) | Glacier valley bacterial and archeal communities from Borup Fiord, Nunavut, Canada, to study Microbial Dark Matter (Phase II) -... | ecosystem: Environmental > Aquatic > Freshwater > Ice >... | reverse complement strand
GTTATGGTATCCCTATTGCAGGAATAGCCGGCGACCAACAAGCGTCTTTGTTCGGGCAAATGTGTATTGAACCTGGTATGGTAAAAAACACTTACGGAACCGGTTGTTTTATGATTATGAATATCGGGAATAAGCCAATAACATCTAAAAATCAACTGCTCACAACGATTGCATGGCAAATAGGAAATGATACCCAATATGCACTCGAAGGGTCAATTTTTATTGCAGGAGCTGTGGTTCAGTGGCTGCGCGATGGATTGGGAATTATAAAGAAATCGGAGGATATTGAGAAACTGGCAGCTAAGGTGAAGGACAGTGATGGTGTTTATTTCGTTCCTGCTTTCGCCGGACTTGGTGCGCCGCATTGGAACCAACATGCGCGCGGAACACTCGTGGGGATTACAAGAGGCACAACCTCCGCACATATTGCCCGCGCAGCGCTCGATAGTATTGCCTACCAAACATTGGAGGTATTGCTGGCCATGCAAAACGATTCGGGGATTGATATCCGCGAATTGAGGGTTGACGGTGGGGCAACTGTAAATAACCAGCTCATGCAAATTCAGTCTGATTTACTGCAGGTAAATGTCGTGCGTCCAAAAATCACTGAAATAACGGCTTTGGGAGCAGCTTATCTTGCCGGACTTGCCGTTAATTACTGGAGCGATATCAATGATGTGAAGCAACAATGGCAGATTGATCGCACCTTTTCGCCCAGGATTGAAGCCGAAGAGAATCATGCGTTGATAAAAGGCTGGCACCGTGCAGTCAATGCAGCCAAAGCCTGGGCCGATGACGCGGGATAGCCGACAAAGGAACTGATTGACTGTTTTGTTGCAACTATCGATTGGAGGCTGGCGACTGGCCAAATCAAGATTGCAGTATCTGTCAGAATTTAAAACTGTATAACCTATTTTGAGCTCTTAAAAGATTATCCTTATTGAAAATAGCAATTTTGAAATTAATCCGGCAGCCTCGGGAGCAAGGTGCAAGCAGCAAGTTGCCAGCGGCTATTATCATTCTTAATTGCAGAGAACCACATACTATATTAACTTGAAGATAAACACTTAGACTATGAATGCATTTTTTGCTGAATTTTTCGGAACCGCCATGATTCTTGTATTTGGGGGCGGAGTGGTAGCGAATGTCCTTCTCAATAAAACCAAAGGAAACAACAGCGGATGGATCGTGATAACATTTGGGTGGGCAGCCGGTGTATTTACAGGAGTATCTATTGCCGCACCATATAGCGGCGCCCATTTAAACCCTGCTGTCACGCTTGCACTTGTAGTGGCGCATAAGTTTTCTCCCGCGCTGATGCCCATGTACATCTTTGCTCAGACACTCGGAGCCATGTTTGGCGCTTTCCTCGTTTGGCTGGCATATAAAAAGCATTTTGATGTAACGGATGATGGCGATTCTAAACTTGCTATCTTCTGCACCTCTCCAAATATCCGAAATTACTTTTATAATATGATCACGGAAGCAATCGGAACATTTGTCCTTTCATTCGCTGTGCTTTACATGGCTGCACCAGAGGTTGGACTTGGTTCAATCAATGCATTGCCAGTGGCCATTGTTGTGCTTGGCCTTGGGCTGTCGTTGGGTGGACCAACAGGGTATGCCATTAATCCTGCCCGTGATCTTGGTCCACGAATCATGCATTATTTGCTACCGATCCCACTCAAACGCGACAGTGACTGGAAATACTGCTGGGTTCCGATTATAGGGCCAATGCTTGGTGCAGCGATTGCAGCTGTTGTGTTTGTATTGTTTACGTAATTGCCAATAAATCAGCTTTTATATGATTAAGAATCAGGATAAAATTACCTGATTCTTTTTCCAGAACCCAGGTATTCAGAAATACCTATCTTGATTAGATGCTTTTTTCAGCCGTCAATACGCTTTGAGTTATGAAAAAATATTATTTTGAAAAATCACTATGAAACAAAGAGTGACCTAGCAGCCTTGAAACAAACCAAGTATGGCCTTCCATATTAAGTTCGTGTTTATTGTCAGGGTCAAATCCATTTTTGTTTTCATGAACGATATCTTCTCCTTTGTTATTATGCTCCGTTAAGTATACTTTGAAATTTATAGATGGCAGCATCAACAATGATATCGATTTATCTTTGGAATAGATCTCATAGCCATTTTGCAATCTTTTATATAAAACACCATTAATTGTTTTACCATTAAATTGCTGAAAGTTGGCTTCGAAATATGTACCAGACAACAACATCTCAGCCTTAATTCTTGATACAGAAGGCGGTTCTGCAGAATATAACCTGATTTTTTTTGTTGTATCATTGTTTTTCCATCTTTTTAAATCGTCCCAAAAATGGTTATAATTTGTTGCTTTCTTCGCCTGGTCATTATCGGTGACTATATCAAATGCATATATCTCCTTTAACTTATTGGCGAATCCGGAAAAATCCGGGGCTTTGGTATTCAGCCTTCGCAATAGATTTGTTAGAATAATGCCACTTCTGCTGTAGCCGGCGATTGCTAATCTTGTAACATCCGGATACTCCAGAAAATATTTGCGTTTTTCGATGGGCATAGTGTTTATAAAACAAATACGGGATATGTTTTTTGTAAGTCTATCCATTTCCATCGGGTCTGTAAAATTCAAATAGGATAACGGACTCATAACCGGGACAATTAGAATACCTTTAAAATTTTTCTGTACTTCAGAGAAAAATATTTGAGCAATCGTCTTTTTTTCCCAAAACAAATATCGGAAGCCGAGTTGTAAATAATTTGGAACTTTCTCAAAACCACCATTCCAATATTTCGGGTATTTCTCAAGACTAGCCGCAGGGTGAAATAGTATTATACTGTTAATACTTTTAATATTAAGCGGGGTAAAATAATTATTTGTGAAATTGTTGATCAGATCTTGACTTACCCACACAAAAAAAAGCCTAACTTTATCCTTCTCATTTATTTTATCAACCCTCTCAATAATTAAAATTTTTCCCTTATTCTGTTTGACAAAATCGTGAGGAATCTCTTTTTCTGAGTAATTAATTAATTCTTCTGGTTTTGAAATCGTCTCTAAAGAACTCTTTAAAACACTATTTTTAAAAGACGGAAAGACATGGCTATTGCCTTTCAGATTGCCAAATGCAGTAGACACGAAAGTACTACTTTCTTTTAAAAAAAGATTATAGTAATCTGATTGGCTTAAAGGTATCTCGTGTGTTATTTCTTTTAACAACATATGATTATTTCTGTCTTCCGGTTTTCGGATCATATTCAACTGCTACTGCTACTACCTGATCGGTTGGTAATATTTCAATCCATTGAGCAATCGTTTTAAAATTTGGATCATCTTCAGCTACTTTGTTTCTGAATCCCCCAACCAAAGGGTAAAAACCATGCTCATATACCCTGTCAACAGGAGTAGATGTTACAGTATTGCCTGGATCCACAGGTTCAGGGTCCGCCGGATCCTGTTTTGGATATTTTCCTGACTCATAGGCTTCCTGGTGTTTCCTGTTGATTTTTTTTGCAAGATCTTTCAAAACATCCATCATAAGCATTCCATTTAACGGAATACCGTCAATGGATTTTTCATCGACATTATCGGTATGATAAACAAACTCATCACTAATTCCATTCGTACCTTCCACCTTTTGTAACCAATTTAATGCAGCCTCTTCTTTTCCAGGTCTTATTGGTATTACCGCCTTAACCCATGGAGCATTCAAGAAAGCGTTACGTAAATTATCGCCGTCTAATTGTAATAGCCATCCTAATGAGCTTCCTAATTTAGCTCTGTCAGAATCTTCGGTAATATAGTAGTTATCTTCCCGTTGCCCTTTTATTCCTCCCCATCCTATGGCATGATCTTTCAAAGGGGTGGATCGTTTGGCATCACTTCCATTTATAAGGTTATTTGCAAAATGTGGCAAGGCAGAAATACTTTTAAAAGATTCATTATCAATCGGTGCGTTGCTATTGTTATAAGAAGCAGATGGTTTTTTATATTGTCCAAGGCTCTGATGACTTTGATGCAGCCTTGGTCTCCACCACTCAGGTGCGACAAAATATAACATCTTATCAACATCAAATATTGAATTGATGAGTTCCGCAACTACGTGCCTTGTTGTATCATCCGGAATGGCCATTCCCTTCGTGAGCATTTCCTGTATCAGTTTGCGATAAACCACAATCCGTTCTTCTTCCCGTAAATCTTCATACTTTCTGGAATTTATTTTACTGGCCAGTTTTATTCGCTCTTTCGCAGCATTTATAAAATCCTGTTTCGCTACTCTCTCCACCTTTGCATTGTATTCTTTAAGATCAGTCTCATACTGCTTCATGGCAGCTTCATATACCTTTTGATAAGCTATCGGATTAGGGACCCATTTTAATTTCACATTCACTTTTACAGCAGGCTGATCATGAAAGTGAACCCTAACTAAACGAATTGTAAACTTCCCTTCCATTGCTTTAACATTTATTACACTAGCTTCGACTTCATCAATAGCGGAAATAACAATGTTATTCCCATCTAAGATGTAATGGGGCTTATCGCAGGAAAATGATTGCTCAAAATCAGTAATAATATGTAGATCATCGCCATTTGACTCTTTTCCATTAATATATAACTCACCTTTATCATCATTATCACCTTCTCTGCCAATAAACGGAATAGAAATTGGATGATCTTTATACACATCATCCGGCATTACAGCTTCGGCAGGGTGTTTTGGTTTTCCCTCTACATCAGTTTCCTGAGCAATGTGAACAAGCTCGCCAAGACCTAAACTGGCACCCGGATCATCCACATAAGTCTGCCAGCACAAATAAGTCCCAATATCCTGAACTTGTACACCGACTTGCCTCATTTTGCGTCTTAACTCGTAATTAACCAAATCATTGGTTTTGTTGCTTAAAACATATCGTTTACTCGAGCTATCAGTCGTTTCAGTAATTGTTTTAAATGAAGACTTAAAATTTTGCCTTATTTCAGAAGAAAGCTTTTTGGTTTGTTCCCTCATCTGTTTGTAGGAGATTTCTCTTGCCTTTTGCTGCGTTGTATTAAAATCGAGACTTGCTGAAGCATTTGCTTCACCTCCAATCCATCCTTGATGACCGCTGGCATTGGCTCCGAACTTTGTTTCGTTTTTATTATCCTCTTTTACCGATTCCGAAATTTCATCTTTATTTGTGATTGACTCTTCAGTTTTAAAGATATTCTCAAGTGATTGTTCCTGTGTCCTTTCAGTAATTGTTTTTCTGGTACTGATCTCAATCAGTTCAACGGTTGAATCCGGGCTGAGCCAGATATGTCCAACCGGAGAACCCAGAAAAGTGTCAAATTCAAAAAAATACTGCCGAAACAGATGCACAACACTGATCGGTGATAGTCCCACACTTTTTAGGTGTTCAAGGTTTCTTGGGTCTATATTTTCCAAATTCAAGAAGGCATCTTTGGGATCCAATGAATTTGCCAGAAAAGATAATTCATTCATAAGTTTAGAATTATCCTTTGTGGTATAAAAAATTTCTTTTAATGCAATAAAGTTTTTCTGCGATTTTAACTGTAGCAACATGCCTCCCAACGATGATTCGTAATTTAATTGAGATACCAATGAGTTTTGAAGGGAGGCTTTATCTGCTCCTGGAATATCCGCTAACCGACCAAAATTTTCGCAAATATTGATATATGCCGATTGGTAATGATGAACAACAAATTCCCGTAACGCAATATTGATGTGATCTTCATTGATATGAGTTTCCCATATTTCATCATTGTACTCTTCAAAAAGCGGAAGCCTTTGCGATATCGTATCAAGTAAAATACTATCTAATTTTTTCTTTACACCATTAGAAAGTACACCAGGTTTTATATCCAAAATATTAATCCTGCAATTTTCGATCTGGCTCAAGTCCATTTTTACATTTCCTGTAAACTTTCCTGCCATCGTATCTAAAATCTTGTTCCGGTCATTCAAAAAACCCTTCATGAAACGTTCCTGAATTCTTTTTGATTTCCAGCCCAGTAAAGGTTGATATACACCAAATATTTCACTTGCATAAGGAAGAACGGATGTATAGTCCGTTAAATCGGTAATTCTCTTATTAGTAGCCATACATTTATTTTTAGTTGTTTTTTATATTATCAAAAGTTTCAATTTTATATGCAAAAGTTTCAATAACCTTACTCTAATAATACGATCCGCTTTTTTGGGCAATAGATTTATGCGTGAGTGTGTGTTTAAATACAAAAAGACCATTACTTTACAGGGCTTTCCAGCATTTCACACCAGATGAATTTCAATTTTGACTGTTTTTTACGAATGCACTTACAGATATGTTACAAAAAGCAAACTGGCTTATTTTGAACCTGAAATCAGTTAGCATAAACAATGGTTTGAATTCCAGTTTAATTCTGCAGATAAATCCCAGACTTTAATGCATAAAAAAAGCCTTTGACAATACATCGATTGCAAAGGCTTTACTTTTATTGGAAATGAATTTTTATATCTCAATTTTTGCGCCCATCACTTTCAGAAATTCCCTTATAAAACTTGGGTGCGCAGGCCATGCCGGTGAGGTAACAAGATTACCATCCACATAGGCTCCATCTACCGGAATACTCTGGAATTCGCCGCCAGCCAATGTCACCTCTGGCCCGACAGCGGGATATGCGGTTAACTTCCGGCCCTTTACGACACCGGCAGCCGTTAATATCTGAATACCATGGCATATTGCAGCAACAGGTTTGTTTGCAGAAAAGAAATATTTCACGATCTCAATCACTTTCGGGTTGAGCCTTAAATATTCGGGTGCCCTGCCACCAGCAATGACTAATCCGCTATAATCCTCAACTTTAACATCGCTGAAACTATAATTTAATGCAAAATTATGACCCGGTTTTTCGGTATATGTTTGATCACCTTCAAAATCGTGAATGGCTGTTTTGATGGTTTCTCCCTTTTTTTTGTCAGGACAAACGGCATGAACTTCATAACCCACCATTTCAAGCATTTGAAACGGAACCATGGTTTCATAATCTTCTGTAAAATCTCCTGTCAGGAATAGTACTTTTTTCATTTTCTTAAATTTTACGTTTATAAAAATAGTTGAAATTACTAATTGCTTTCTACTCAAAAAACCCACAGTGTTACTTTTACTTTTTATATGTGCAAACGAAATATTGCCACTACTATTGATACCCCGAAATTTACTTAGTTTCTCACAATTTCAATTCAACAATGAAGTATTTATTTTATTTTCCTAAAATAATTCTGCATCAAAAAGGATCAGCTATTCATCCGTTTTATTCGCAGTTTTAGGGTGTAAAAGCCACAACTGAAATGCAATGGCGACAACCACAAAACCTGCCAACATTGCGATATCCCGGCTTAAATGGCCTGAATCTGCAGACTTACCCAGAATAGTAGTGATCAATGCTCCAGCTGAAATGCCTGCCATATTCATCAATCCATATCCTGTTGCACGAAAACGCGGAGAGACAAACTGGCACAAAATGGGCATGTTATTGACATCGAAAATACCAAATCCCAAACCGAAGAGCGAGGCACCACACCAGATAGCTGCAAAACTACTCCCACCAAATCCCAGCAGCATAACAGCAGGAATTGTCATTGCCAATCCAACAGCACCCGTATAAATGCGTCCGCGAAGGTTTCGCTGCATCCATCGGTCAGATATTATTCCGCCGACAAGCACGCCGATCAGGGCAGACATCGCAATGGTGATCGTTGATAATGGTCCCGCCTGCTCCATATTGATATGAAGATTGGTTGAAAAAAGCGTAGGCAGCCAGTTCTTTGTTGCCCAACCGGGTAAGCTTGGTGCCGAGAAATAGAACAATATCACCCAAAAAGAAAGGTTCCCCAATAATACGCCTAACCCTTTAAAAGCATCCGTAAATCCCTTAACAATAGAATGTGAGTCTTCAGGCGCGATTGTATAAGCTTTTTTCTCTCTTAAAAAGAGGATGAGGATCACGCTGTAAAGAATGCCAATGAAGCCGAAAACGTGAAAAGTAGTTTGCCAGGAGAAATTGAAAGCTATTGTTGCACCAAAACCACCCAGCGCTTGTCCAAGATAGATACCGGTCATGTGAATCCCGACTGCCAGCGAACGGTTTTTCCCCTGATGGTAGTCGGCTATAAGTGCTAAACCTGCCGGCATATAAAATGCTTCGCTTACACCCATTATCGCGCGCAATACATAGAGCTGTTCAAATGTTTTTGCATAACCCATCAGCAACGTGACAGCAGACCAAACAAATAAACTACCCACAATGAGCCATTTCCGATTGAGACGGTCGGCGATAATACCTGATACAGGACTCATCAAAGCATAAATCCATAGAAATACAGCCATCAGCCTGCCGAAGTTGGCAGCAGTTTCCAATTCCACAATATCGATCATCATAGATGGTTTCATCGTGGAAAGCATCTGCCGGTCAATATAATTAAGCAATGCTACGACCCACAGTAATCCGACTACGACCCAGGGATATATATTTTTTTGTTGCATATACTTGCGTTTATTTCAGGTATTTGGTGAAGAAATCATTCATCTTTAGCTGCGAAAAGTCGTTTACCCGCTGAACAACATCCATCGCATGAGGCCATAATGGAACTTTGTAATAGACATTTGGGATACCGAGTGAATCAAGTTTTGCTTTTAACAGATCGGATTGACTGATAGGAACAAGGTCATCGGATGTTCCGTGAAGGATCATTGTCGGAGGATCGCTGTAATCAACGTAATTGATGGGAGACGCATTTCTGTAAAGCTCTGGCGCCTCTTTATATGAATGGGCGATGAAAGAGGTAACAAGTGATTGATGTTGGGCATAATCGGTTGTCAGATCAATCGGACCATAGATATCGACGACTGCTTTTATCCGATGCCGGGGTTCGACTTTAGCAATACTATCAATTGAGTCATTTGGTTTTTTCCATTCATAAGCAGCCAGTAGCGCCAGGTGAGCTCCCGCAGAGCCTCCGATCAATGCAATCTTATCAGGATCGTAACCATATTTTTCACCGTTCCTGTAAAACCATTGAACTGCATCTGTAATATCATCAGCACAGGCAGGATAAGGACCATCCTTCAGCAAGCGGTAGGAAACAGTGGCAGTTATATAGCCTCTTTTAGCAAAGGCAGTCAGGTAAACAAGATAATCCGAACGCTTTCCACCCTTCCATCCACCGCCGTGAATAAAGACAAGCAAAGGCAAAGGTTTAACGATATTCCTGGGTCGGTAGAAATCCAACTGAAGCGATTTCCCATTGACATTCTTGTATTCAATATCTTTAATCTCCTCAGTATCTGAGGGAATTTCAGGGATTATATTGATCAGCTTTTCCAATCCAATTCCAACAGCTACATAACCAGGAATTGTAAAATGATAACCAACCGGAGGTTTATCCGGATTCATTGCAGACCATATCCGTGGTGTAACCAACAGAAGAATACAAACAACGAAGATAATCAGAAGACTAAAGAGCAGCCGTTTTAGAATTTTCATAGGTACCTATATTTTAATTTGACTGTAAATGCGGGAGAATAAATTGGAATCATTGATGTTTAGTTCAGGTATTTCTCAAAAAATCCGGTCATTTTATCCTCCGAGAAACGATTCACACGCTGAATGATGTCCATCGTATGGGGCCATAAAGGAACCTTGTAATAAACATTGGGAACACCCAGACTGTCCAGTTTTACTTTTAACAGATCGGATTGACTGATCGGAACGGTCTGATCGGATGTTCCGTGAAGAATCATCGTCGCAGGAATGTTTTTATTCAGATAATGAACAGGTGAAGCCTCTGTAAAAAGTTCAGGAGCTTCCTTGTAGGTATGCGCAAGAAATGAAGTGACCGTTGAATTGTTTCTCGAAAATTCGGTTGTAAGGTCTGTCGGCCCATAGATATCCACGACTGCTTTGATCCGATGATTTGTATCCGCTACAGTTGAATCAGCATTCGTTCCCGGTTTCTTCCAGCCATAGGCAGCAAGAAGTGCAAGATGTGCTCCGGCAGAACCTCCAATCAGTGCAATCCGGTCCGGATCGTAGCCATAGGTTTCGCCATTCTTATAAAACCACCGGACAGCATCGGTTATATCTTCGGCGCATGCCGGATATGGACCATCTTTCAATAACCGGTATGAAACGGTGGCAGTGACATATCCTTTTTTTGCAAAAGCAACCAGGTAAACAAGGTAATCAGCCCGTTCACCGCCACTCCATCCGCCGCCATGAATAAATACCAGTAAAGGTTCAGGCTTTGTGAGATTCCGGGGTTTGTAAAGATCCAGTTGCAGTGATTTTCCGTTAATATTCTTGTATTCAATGTTTTTAATTTCTTCAATATCTGCAGGAATTGCCGGTTTTTTATTGATCATCTCTTCCAACCCGATCTTTATTGCCAGGTAAGTGGGCGCTAAATAGTGGTAGCCTACAGGTGGTTTGTCGGAATTGATGGCTGACCAGATCCTTGGCGTGACCATTAGCAGACTGCACAACAGGATGACAATCAACAAAACGGAAAGAAGGCGTTTAAGTAGTTTGTATTTCATAAGTTAGTCATTGATTCGATTAAACAGTTTTTCTCGTCTAAAGTTTCGTTTTGCGGCGCATACAGACTATTTGTTTCAATGTAGCTTTCCAGATGCGCCTATTCGTATTCCGTTCTTCTGACCCCGGGTTTCGCTCACTTCGTTCACTTACCCGGGGTTATTTAGATTTGTTTCATTGTCAGTTTGCTGTAATTCTTTTCCTCTTTTATGCGGCGCATAGAGCGGTATAGTTTCAATTTATCTTTCCAGATGCGCCTTTATCACACGTTTCATATCTTACCCCGGGTTGCGTCGTTCCTCCTTACCCGGGGTTATTTAGATTAAACCCTTTCAGGGTTTTGAAGTTTAAATTCAATAGATTTATGAATCGAACAATGTTCCGGAACTTTAAACGCTATTTATTTCTTGTCTCACAGTCAATTTTTGCTTATTCTCAAATTGCCGAAAAGAAGTTCGACGAAGTCAATTGTCTAATTGTCTAATCGCCGAATTTATTTTTCATTCAACATGGTCAGCATCTCCTTCAGGTTTTTATGCAAGATGGGAGCAGTTTCTGGTCCTGTTGAATTTTCTTCACCGTAGGGAGCCCCATCCTTTTGATAGGTAAACGGGGCTATTTCATCCCACTGACTTTTAGGAACGATGTAGCCAATTTCGTCGTTGGCAAGACCAAATACAAACTTGTATTTTCCCTGCATCATATCGCGGACTACCGGCACCTCAACGGGCGCAATTTTATAGTCCTGCCCTTCGGGAGCCTCTATCCCACCATTCAAAATTTCAGGGTAAACCTCACCCGGCAGGGTTGCGAATGAGAGCGGACCGATGTTGAAAACGGAAACTTCAGATCGCATATTCATCCAGCCGGTTGTCCCGCGATTGAGGACACCAAGTGTTGTACCAAGCTCAAACATCACATTCTTAATGGGTATGAAAACTGTCTTTACAACCAGAGATATTCCGGCAGAATCAATTTCCTCAACGGGATGATCCATCGCATTCAAAGACAATAATGCCAATGTTTTCCCTTGTGCAGCAGCCTTCTCGAACGTCGGTTCCTTAAATTCCTGTCCTGTAAAAGGATCTTTCACAGCCAGACGTGGATGCGTGGTCATCAGTCCGCCAACAGCGCCATTGATGTAAACAGCCACGCCGCCAATACCCGGCTTTGCAAGACTATCTCCATTGAATACTCCTTTCTCAACTCCTTCACGCACATAATGACAAAAATCGGAGGTAACCAGCAAATTATCACTCCATAACGTTTCAGGATGATCGGCCCAGGCAATCAATGATCCCAGCGTAGCACCATTTTCTTTATCGATCGCTTTTATTAAACGAAGTCCCGAATCAAATACTTCCGGCTTCCGGGTATCAATCGCCAAAGGAATTGCACCTGTAAGATCTTGAGAAACTTCCAACCTTGCAGGACGGATATTCTTCACCGCTTCAAGAACCGACTTCACGACCTGGGTTTTCACATACTCCATGTACGCTTTGTTGATGCCGCTTTTTAGATATGAATTACCCCAAAGGCCTAATAAGTCAGGCCCTTCATGCGTATGGGTAGATGAAATAATAGCATAAGTTATTCCGGCCTCTTTGGGAATTTGCCCCCTGACATCAATCACATCATCATTCATAAACCCGATGGCATCAAGCACCACAATCGCGAGGCGTGTTTTCCCATCATCAATAATCATTGTCCTGGCCCAGGTATCATCGTGAATTCCGTTGGCCGCCCTGCTATTTCCAAATCCCGCAATCCAGACACCGTCAAAAACACCATTTCCGTTACCATCTGTAAATGTGTCACCATCTTTGGGATGATATTCTGCATCCTTGTTTTGATCGATCCACTTGTCAGGAACTTCAGGTGTAATCGGTAACGCTGCAAACCCAACATTTAAGGGATTCGGTTTGGCATTTAAAATTGTCAAATCAGCTTTATAGCCCGGATGACGGTCCTTCAGATTGGTATGAAACCAAAATAATAACCCGATGATCAGAACAAGTAAGACAAGTCCAAGGATTTTAAAAAAGGTTTTCATGAATGAATAGTTTTTATAGTTGCTTTTGAAAGAATCAGGATCTATTTATTCTTGTAAAGTGCTTTGCGTTGTACAGCATCATTATCATACTTGTTCCGATAGATCACTTCACGTTCAACTTCTTCATTATCCAGCGGAGGACCCTGCTCAATTTTGCGCCAGTCGATGGTGCGGTCGTATTTCTTCATCGCCTTTTCAGCATCAAACACACGCGAATCGTGCAACTCCAGCGTGTAAGGTGTGAAATCAGCTGTCGGGGTGAAGAAATCCTGCAACAAAGAAGCCGTAACGTCGAACTGATTCACGTAAGGGACATTCAGAATGTTATAAATCGTTTTCAGGATCGATCCAAAATTGGCGTGGGTATGCGAAACATATCCTTTTTTCACGTAAGGGCCAGCCATCATCAAAACAGAACGATGCGCATCGATGTGATCGACTCCTCCCTGCGGATCATCCTCGGTGATTATCACAAGCATATTCTTCCAGTATTTAGTGCGCGAAAGAAAATGCAGAATCCGGCCAACCGCCAGGTCATTATCGACCATAAATGAAGAAGGATAAAGATACCCATCTTGCGGACGAATATCTGCTCCATGATCATTCGGAACCTGCATTGCAATTAAAGAAGGTAGTTT
>Ga0209512_1004016_pt1 | contig 13274 bp, 11 predicted proteins | sample frozenSSSSmetaG_FD_184142 | JGI IMG/M metagenome (GOLD analysis project Ga0209512, IMG submission 184142) | Glacier valley bacterial and archeal communities from Borup Fiord, Nunavut, Canada, to study Microbial Dark Matter (Phase II) -... | ecosystem: Environmental > Aquatic > Freshwater > Ice >... | reverse complement strand
TCCTCTAAAGAATTACTTAGTAGAGGATTAGAGCAAATGCTGAGGGACTTGGATGAGAATGAGAGCCCTAGTCAATGTCTAATAACATCGCTAAAGTTAAAAAATTTATTATCATATAGTGAAAATGGTGAGCCTATTGAATTGAGAACTTTGAATGTTCTCATTGGACCAAACTCTTCTGGAAAATCCAATTTGTTAGAAGCAATAAGTCTTTTACAAGCTACACCTAAAGATTTTACTGTACCTTTTAGAAAAGGTGGAACTGTAAATGAATGGCTCTGGAAAGGAAACAAGAAAAATAATTCAGTTTCAGAAATTGAGTTAGTTGTGAACTACCCTGGTGGTTTTAAGCCTCTTCACTATCGTATAGGTCTTAATCTAAGGGGTCAAAGACTAGAGATTGTGGAAGAAGTTATTGAAAACGAACGTGCAAATAGGAATACAGCCGAACCTTATTTTTTCTATCGTTTTCAACGAGGTTTACCAACGATAAACATAAAAACTGAAAAAGAAACCCGACCTGGAAAATATTCGAGAAACAGGCGGTATCTTAGAAGAGAGGATATTAACCCTGAACAATCTATATTATCTCAAAGAAAAGAGCCAGATTTTTACCCTGAGTTGGCATACCTATCTAATCAATTCTCCAAAATTGTTCTATACAGAAATTTTGACCTAAGAGCTTTGCGAAATTGGCAACCAGCCGATTTACCTAATAATTTTCTTCTTGAGGATGGTAGTAATCTTGGGTTGGTTTTAAGTGACCTTTCAAACCGTCCTAAAGCCAAAAAGTTGATTATTCAGGAATTGAAAAAATTTTATGAGGCAGCAGAGGATATTACAACTAAGACACAGGTCAATAGCATTCAGGTAGCAATTCAAGAGGAAGGTCTTGACCAATCAATTCCTGCCACTAGATTATCGGATGGAACACTTCGATATCTTTGTCTGCTTGCAATTCTATGCCATCCAACACCTCCACCCCTTATTTGTATTGAAGAACCAGAAATAGGATTACATCCAGATGCTTTGCACAATATTGCCAAATTGTTAATTCAAGCATCTAAGCGAACTCAGTTAATAGTAACCACTCATTCCGATATTTTAGTTTCGGCACTTTCAGAGGTACCAGAGTCAATTGTAGTGTGTGAACGTGATAATGAAGGAACTCATTTGCGCCGCTTAGAGTCTAAGAAACTTAATGAATGGTTGGAAAAATATTCATTGGGGGATTTGTGGTTGAGAGGTGAAATTGGGGGTATTCAGTGATTAAAGAGATTCGTATTTATATTGAGGGAGGTGGTGATACAGGGCGTACTGCACAGCCACTACGCCATGGTTTCGAGGCTTTTTTTAAGGAAATTAACCATAAAGCGAATAACCGAATTAAAATAATTCTTTGTGGCGGGCGAAAATCAGCTTTTGATGACTTTAAAATCGCTGTAAGACAGCATCAAGATGCTTTCAATATTTTGTTAGTTGACGCAGAAGGCGAAGTTGCTAATAACCATACCGCTTGGGAACACCTGAAAAAACGGGTCGGTGATGAATGGGACAAACCTAAAGGCATTAGTGATGAACAGTGTCATTTGATGGTTCAAACTATGGAAGCTTGGCTCATTGCCGATTTAGAAGCTGTTGGAAAATACTATGGACAGGGATTTAAGAAAAAATCTCTTCCAAAGAGCCCGAAAGTTGAGGAAATCCCCAAAAAGGACCTAGAACCTAAATTGGTAATCGCAACCCGCAATACCACTAAAGGGGAATATCATAAAATAAGGCATGCTTCCGAGTTATTAGGGTTAATTAATGTAAAGACAGTTAGAGATGCGGCTCCGCACTGTAACCGTCTTTTTGAAACTCTTGAGAATAAAATTAAAATTTTAAGTAAGCCATAATTTAATAAATCTGGGTTTCGTTGAATAGCAGGAGTTTGTCGAGGAGTTGTTTCTCGATATAACTACGCAGAGCCAGGGCCGCCGGGGTCAGGCCGCGCTCCTGATAGCTTGCCAGGGCAATCGTGCGGTTTATTACCGGGCTCGTAATAGGTAGCACTTTCAGACGTTTATTCCCGCCCTGCATCACCAGTTGGGGCATAATCGCCACCCCTAAACCGACCTCCGCCAGTCTTAGCAACATCCCCACCGAGCCACCGTTTAGCATAACATTCGGCTCAAAACCAGCGTTTCGACAGGCCATTAGCGTCATCTCTCGCACATAGCCGGTGGGGTATAACAGGAAAGGTTCTTCCTCTAACTCCGCAATGGTAATAGAGTCATGCTGGGCTAAGGGGTGTTCGGGCGAGACCAGGGCGACCAATTCCTCACTGAAAAGAGGTACTAAGCGCAATCCCCGCCGACTAACCGGGAGCGTCACAAGAGCTAGGTCTATTTCCCCGGCATCCAGCAGTTTAAGGAGGGGTCTGCTCCAATCCTCGTAAAGGTGCAGCTCGATAGCCGGGTATAGCTTGTGGAAATCCGCCAGCAGACTTGGTAGCAGGGTTTCCCCGACACCGGGCGGCGCACCCACCGAGACTTTACCCCGTTTCACCTCACCCATCTCGCGCATCTCAGCTCTAGCCACCTCGACCTGAGCCAGAATTTGGCGGGTATGTATCAGGAAAGCTTTCCCGGCTTCGTTCAGACGCAGATTTCGCCCCACCTTTTCAAAGAGTGGGCCACCCGCCAACTCTTTTTCCAGGTCGTGAATCTGTTTGGTAATGGCGGGCTGCGCTACCGAAAGTTCCTCGGCGGCGCGTGAGACGTTTTGATGACGGGCCACCGCCTCAAAATAAATCAAGTGGCGCAGCTCCATACCATTTACCCCTACTTGAATTTCCAGGTAGTGCCATCGGCGCGGTCTTCCAGCTTAACCCCCAACTCTTTGAGACGCTGGCGGATGTTATCAGCAAGCTGGAACTGTTTGTCGGCTTTGAGCTCTATTCTTATATCCCTAAGCAATTCGATATAGCCTGCAACTGAGTCAGTATTACTAAGATCAAGTTCTTTTAGTTTTTCTTGAATTTTAGTTCCTAGCAAACTACTCATCGCTCCGGCAAGTTCTTCTCTGGTCTTTAGAACCAGGTCTTTAAACTTTGTAAGCTCCCGGTTAGTTTTTGGCCGCAAGTCTTGATCTAAACGCAGACCCAAAATATCATTTCCTAATTTTTTTAATGTATTACGAGCATCACTCAGACTCTTGGATGATGCACCCTGGTCACGACCCCGATAAATCTCGCGTAGTAAATCAAACAAAACTGAAAGAGCCTGGGCAGTATTAAAATCATCATCCATCGCACTAATAAAGGCTCGTTCTGATGTTGCCGCTTGTGCCCTTAGAGTAGTTGTAGCATCCAAATTCCCCTCCCAAATTTTAGATGCACCAAAATCTTCAGTAAAGACTAACTTTAGCCTTTCTAAACCTCTTTGTGCTCCCTTCAAAGTTTCCTCAGAATATTTAAGTGGGTTGCGATAAATTGAACCCAGCACAAAGAAGCGTAGGGTATCGGCATCATAATTTTCCAGAACATCGCCCACCGTCACGAAATTACCCAGGGATTTGCTCATTTTTTCGTCGCCAAGCTGCAAGAGTCCGTTGTGCATCCAGTAGCGAGCGAAAGGTCGCTTCCCAGTGGCGCATTCGCTTTGGGCAATCTCGTTTTCGTGGTGAGGAAAAATCAAGTCTGCGCCGCCACCATGAATGTCCACCTGTTCGCCCAGATGTTTTGTGACCATTGCCGAGCATTCGATATGCCAACCGGGACGACCAGGGCCCCAGGGACTATCCCAACTTGGTTCACCCGGTTTCGCACCTTTCCACAGGGCAAAATCTAGAGCGTTTTCCTTGATTTCGTCCGGGGCAATCCGCGCCCCAATCAGTAACTCGTCAATACTTTGGTGTTTGAGTTCGCCATATTCGGGCTTGCTGCTCACCCGAAAGTAAACATCCCCAGAGGCCGGATAGGCATGCCCGTTATCAATCAATTGCTGAATAGTAGTTTTAATGTCCTCAATATCGGCGGTGGCGCGGGGATAGACCGTCGCCCGTTGCACATTCAGCGCGTCCATCCAGGCCAAAAACTGGTTGATATATCGCTCGGTAATAGACTGCCAGGTGACGTTTTCCTTGATGGCTCGGTTAATAATTTTGTCATCAATATCGGTGAAATTCTGGGCGTGCTGAACTTTATAGCCTTTGAACTCCAGATACCGCTTGATAACATCAAAGACTACCGCGCTCATGGCATGCCCAATATGGCTGTTGTCGTAGACGGTGGGGCCGCAGACATACATCGTCACCTTGTCTGGCAACAGGGGTTGGAACTCCTCTTTTTGTCCACTTAATGTGTTATAAACCCTTAAAGCCACTTTCGGCTGCCTCCTGTTCGCCCTGCTTATAATGTCCGTTAGTGTTTGGTTTGTGGTCGCCAATTAGCAATTTGCCCAAATTTTGCTCCAGCCGTTCTAGTTTTTCCTCGATTTTGCCCAGGCGATTATCCATTGCTACTAAATCCTCATGATCGTGAGCCGCCTCATGAATTTCTTCCACGTGTTCACTCAACAGGTGGCGCAGACGGGCTTCGAGTTCCTCGCTTTTAAGCTGCAAAGCGTTAATCATATCGCCTTCAGGGTCGGGCAAGTTTTCAATTCGTTGATTCTCATCGGTTAGGCCCCGTCGCATCGCCACCACCCGTGCCGGAACACCCACAGCGGTAGTATAGGGCGGTACATCTTTCAACACTACCGAGCCACCACCAATTCTCGCCCCCTTGCCAACAGTTATCGCGCCTAGCACCAACGCGCTCACCCCGATGTAGGCATCGTCCTCAATGGTGGGGTGGCGTTTGCCGCGCTGTTTGCCCGTGCCACCCAGCGTTACGCCCTGATATAAAGTAACATTATCGCCAATCTCGGCAGTCTCGCCAATAACTACGCCCATCCCGTGATCAATAAATAGCCCCTTGCCGATTTTCGCACCGGGGTGAATGTCTATCCCGGTCAGGAAGCGTGAGCTTTGGTTAATCAGGCGGGGGAAAAATGGCATTTTCATATTATAAAGTTTATGAGCCAGACGATGGAACAGAATCGCGTGCAAGCTGGGATAGAGTAGAGCCTCAGCGAAGGTGGTAGCGGCAGGGTCGCGCTCCATTATCGCCTTTATCTCATCGCGAATTGACATTTCTGGTTCTCCTAATCCGGGCTACTACCCGGCAAAGGGCGGTGAAATTTTTGACCGCCCACTCCTTATTACCGTTTTTTTATAAATTTTCAGGCAAACAAAAAAGCCCGCTGTGACACGGGACATCGTTCGGAAAATCCACGCACCGGGCGCGGTCAAACGATGTCCCTAACTACACAGTGAGGGCTCTCCAGCGACACTTTCGATAGCCTGTTTTGGCCCGAAAGACGCGATAATTTGGCCTGTAATCAGGTGATTAGGAGCAATCTGGGGATTGAGACTCTTACCAGAAATCATCAAGCGATTCTTTCGTAGATTTTTGCGGCATTAACCAAATGCCCTTACCGTTTTATTTCCATTTTGTCAGGTTAGAATACTGACCCTTATAACTCAGGCGGCTGGTTCGGCAGCTTTGGTCTCAGCCGGTTTGCTTTCGGCTGGTTTGGTTTCGCTACTCTTGTCGCCAGAAGTTGAGTCGCTGCTTTTCTCGCTGGTTGTCTCGCTACTAACTTTAGTAGCTCCATCCTTAGCAGCCCCGCTTTTACTGTTGCTTCGGCTGTCATTAATATACCAGCCCGAACCCTTAAATACAATACCTGACGGCGAAAAAACTTTGCGTAATGCGGCAGTGCCACAATTGGGACAGATAGTCAGGGCATCTTCCTTAAAACTCTGAAACTTCTCAAACCGATGCCCACAGTGGTTGCAAGCATAATCGTAAGTAGGCATTTTTTGGAAAAACCTCCCATAGAAACTTAACTTCTTTTAACCAACACCCGTGATTTTACACCAGTCTGGCTATTGCCGCAACCCAGGCTGAGCTACCGAATATATTTCAGAGCTTCATTTGGTATATCCTTAGCTACACTAATAAACATCCTATCAGCTCTATCCTCAAGTATAAGCCAATTATCTCTTCCAACCTGAATAGCTACCTTGGAACAATAAGTGTAACCGTTGAGAAGAAAGGTAGTATCGTAAAGGCGTAGCTCCCCTAAATAAGTGCCACAGACAGGTTCTAATTGCCACTCTTGCCAGGCTGGATTAGAAACACACCAAAAATTTCTATGTGTCTCGCCAGGAACAATCTCAAAAGTGCCAGTTTCAAATCTTGCGCCAGCAGTATCCACTAGAATTGCCAAATCACCCGCCGTTGTCCGTAGCACAATTGCTTCATCAGAGCAAAACATAGCTTCAGGTATATCTTCGTATGACCTGAACATGCTTATTAGCTGGGCATTTACAAAACGTTGTTGCCATTCGTCCAAAAAGGGCTGTCGGTCTTCAGCATTCTCTAAAATATACTTCATTGTCTGCAGTTCCTTCAAGCTCTCTAACGTCACACCTGACTTTTGACCTTCGATATTCGACTTTTAAACAACAACTAACAACCAATAACCAGCAACCATTAGTGGTCAGCCAAAACGGTGACTTGCCAGAAGAAGGCATATAGACAGGTCGCCAGCAGCCAGATGTCGCGGATGCTGATATGTAAATCCATCAAGCCGCTATTGGGGATATTGGCTCCAATTCGGTTAAAGTCGTTGGGGAGCAAATAGAGGGCAATCGCAATCAAGGCTACCGCGCTCACTCCCGCCACCGTCACGATTTTGTAGGATTGGTGCAATTCGCGCTCGTAGAGATACTGAACGTATCGCCCGAACACCGCCAACCCGTGCATCAGCAGACAGGCCGCCAGGGTGTAGAGGGCCATTGAGCGCACAATTTCGCCAATGGCGGCCAAATCTCCCTTTACTACGAATATCCCGATAACCAAAAGGACTATTGAGCCAAAAACAATAATTATTACACTGGCGGCCCATTCCATCATCAGGAATACTATAGGCGAATAGCGGCTGAATTTCGGCAGGTAATAGCGGTGCGGCAGGATAAATGAGGCGACCATAATCCCAAAGGAGAATAAGAATGTCCCGCCCGTCAATATCAGGCGTAATCCTAAATCCATTTCCGAGTTGTAATAAAGCGATAAAAATAACATTAGCTCGGCAAAGAGTGCGGCAAACCCAAAGCTGATTGTTATTAAATAGCGGGGATATTTTGTGCCTACCGCCGGAATTAAATCGGCTGTTTGATTAGTATCGTTGGGAGCTGGTACATTTGGTGGTTCATTGAGGGTTGGTGACTTAGCTTGCATGAGCGAATTATTTACCGTCCAATCTTTGGTGTTCCGCCACACTGGAACGTTCTAAGGGATTGATTAATAAGGCTACCCAACATTGTAGCATTTTTGCTTTAAATAGCAACCGGGTTATTTGGCGATTCGATCAACAATGATTGTGCCGTAAATTAGTTGAGTCAACAGGTATAAGACCGAGGCGCAAATCCAAAAGCTGGCACATACAAAAAACCAGTAAGGTATCTTCAGCGTATTCTTTTTGGTTTTTCTCGCAACTTCTGGCAAACAAAATATAGCCGACACAACCACCCCCATCATTATGCGGCTGGCGGCCCGTAACTCTACTAATGACTCCTGGGGCAATAAGAATATAAACAAAACCACATTTATTAATAATAAAACCACTTGCGCTTCTCTACTACCCTGTAATAAGTATCTCACGCCCGCGCCAAAACAAATCAGTCCCGGTATTACAGCGAAAATTATTACCTGGATAACATAACCGCTCCAGGGGAAAAGGTTTATGAGCCCAATAAACGGTATTTTTTCCAGACCTGTGCCACTACTTAGCCCAATATTTCCTAACCACAGATAAAGAAAACCCTGCCACAGAATCGTTGGTACGACCGCGCTGCCAATAATAAACGGGCGAAGTAATAATCGCCCACGCTTACCGGGAGAAGTTTTAAGTTCTTCCCAAAAGAGCCAGATAGCCAGAATTACCGGGAAAACCAGGGTTGTTTCGCGTGTCAGGCCCGCCAAAGCAAACAAAAGGGCACTTATCCATAATTTGCGGGGAGTCTGGTTGTAAAAATAAATACCTCCAACAACCAGACTGTAGGCCATTACTTCGGTCAAATCGTGGGTGAAGGCGTAAAACTGCCCGATATACAGGGCGTAAACTAAACTAAGCCAGACCGATAACCCTTTTTTCCGAAACCATTGGGCTATCAGAAACGTCCCCGCCGCGATTGCTAAAATGTTGGTCAGCACCAGGGTAAATGATATAAGCTCAGGTATTCCAAAGGCCAGGATTCTGGCGGTAATTGGGTACAGAATTCGAGTATAACGATAGCTTGGTAAATCCACATAATAACGGGCGTTTAGGGGGTCTAAGGCTATAAAGTAGACAAATTGCCCATCGTAGCCACCATACAAATAATTAAAAGAGGGGTCTTTTTTAATAACCGGGCTGACCTCGCTTTTGGTTATGAATAGCTCCCCTACCGTCGCAAAATCCCGGAAGTTATGATTATTATCGCGCAAAAAAAGCAAAGTTACGCCAATATAAAAGAGGATGACGACCCCCGTTACTGCCCAGGGCGATTTTTTCCAGGAAGAAGTTTGCGCTAGAGGCTTCGACAATTAACAGGACTCCTTGATTTTTGTAAGCGTTCGCTACCCGAATTAGAACAAAGCGAAGGAAATTGGTAGACCTTCGCTTTGGCTGAAGTTCTATTTTAACAGAAAAGCTTTAGTTCAGGCGTTCCACCAGGGCGGCGTAACCCTGCCCACCCCCAACACACATTGTTTCCAGCCCAATCTGTTTATCGAACTGCTTCATGCCGTACAATAGTGTCGCCATAATCCGAGCCCCGGTAGCACCAAAGGGATGTCCTAGGGCAATCGCTCCGCCTTTGGGGTTAAGTTGTTTCGCCATATCTACGCCAAGTTGGTGACAGACCTCATAAGCTTGACTGGCAAAAGCCTCGTTTAGCTCGAAAATATCAATATCCTCGATGCTAAGGCCAGTGCGTTTCAGCAATTTGCCAACCGCCTCAATCGGGCCAACCCCCATAATTTCGGGTTCAAGGCCGCTCACCGCCCAGCTAATAATCCGGGCCATCGGCTGTAAACCCATTTCACGGGCTTTGCCCAGACTCATAATTACGGTGGCGGCTGCCCCATCGTTCAGTGGACAGCTATTACCTGCTGTGACCGAGCCGCCCTCGAAAAAGACGGGTTGCAGGGAGGCCAGCCCTTCCAGGGTGGTAGACGGACGGGGGCCATCGTCTTTGCTAATCACCGTGCCGTTATCCAGCGTCACCGGGACAATTTCAGCGTCAAACCAGCCTTCTTTCTGGGCCCGCGCCGCTTTCATCTGGCTGGTGTAGGCAAATTCGTCCTGAGTCTGGCGGCTAACCCCGAAGCGTTTAGCCACATTTTCGGCGGTATAGCCCATCGGGATATAAACATCGGGCAGACCTGACTCCTCGCGCTCCACAAATCTTGAGTTGGGTTTAAAGAGCGATTTGCCCTGTTCCGGCACGCGGCTAGTGCATTCCGTACCCCCAGCGACATAAATATCGCCCGTCCCCAGAATAATTTGTTGCGCGGCAAAGATAATTGCTTGCAGGCCACTGGAGCAGAAACGATTGACCGTTACGCCCGGCACGGTGTTGGGCAACCCGGCTAACAGGGCCGCATTCCGCGCCACGTTATAGCCCTGCTCACCTTCGGGGTTGGCGCAACCCAGAATTACGTCCTCAATCTGGGATTTATCCAGTCCAGGCACGCGCTCCACCGCCGCTTTGATAGCATAACCCGCCAAATCGTCCGGGCGCGCATCTTTAAGTGAACCCTTGAAGGCCCGTCCAATGGGAGTACGCACCGCGCTCACAATAACCGCTTCGTTATCAGCCAGTTGACTCTGCGGAGTGCCAACCTTTGCCACGTAATTCATGTTTATCAATTCCTCCTCTATAACGGTTGTTGGTTGTTGGTTATTAGTTCCTGGTTGTTGGGAAGCTGTCAGCCATTAGTTATCAGCTTTTAGCTTTTAGGTATAAGGTTTCTGATTTTGGATTTCCCTGTCCCCCGACCCCAACCTCTATCCCCAATTTTTAGATTACCACTACCACCTTGCCTGTGACTTTGCGTTCGGCGATAGCTTGGATGGCTTCGCCCGCTTGTGCCAGGGGGTAAGTGGCGGAGATTAGGGGCTTGAGTTGGCCCTCGTTTATCCAGCTCAGGATTTGCCCAAAGTTTTTGGCACTGCTCTTAGGGTCGCGCAGGGAAAAAGCCCCGAAAAAGACCCCCACAATCGAGCAACCCTTGAGTAAAGCCAGGTTGAGGGGAATTTTGGGAATTTCGCCATTACTAAAACCCACCACCAGAAAACGACCTTCCCAGGCGGTGTTGCGGAGAGCAATCTCGGAATAAGGCCCGCCTACCGGGTCATAAACCACATCTACCCCGCGCCCGCCGGTCAGGACTTTGAGGCGTTCCTTGAGGTCTTCGCTGCTGTAGTTGATGGTCTCATCCGCGCCAAATTGACGACAGACCGCCAGTTTTTCGTCGGTAGAGGCGGCGGCAATCACCTTTGCCCCCATAAGCTTGCCAAGTTCTACGGCAGCCAGACCAACCCCGCCCGCCGCCCCCAAAACCAGCAGAGTTTCGCCCGATTGGATTTTGGCGCGGTCTTTAAGGGCGTGGTAAGAGGTGGCGTAGGTCATGGCGATAGCGGCGGGGGTTACGAAATCCAGATTATCGGGGATAGGAATCAGGCGGGTTTCGTCAACGGCTATTTCCTCAGCAAATCCACCCCAACCCGCTACCCCAAAAACTCTATCGCCGACTTTAGTGCGGGTTACGCCTTCCCCCACCTTTGTCACTACCCCCGCTATATCGCTCCCCGGCGCAAAGGGTAGGTCGGGTTTGAACTGGTATTTCCCCTCAATTATCAAGGTGTCGGGGAAATTTACCCCACAAGCCTTGACTTCAATCACCACCTGACCCTTGCCCGCCTCCGGGGCGGCAATATCTTCCAGCACCAATTTATCGGCTGGGCCAAACTCTTTACACAAAAGTGCCTTCATGCGCTAAATTTCTCCTTGTAAAGTCTCGTAGGAGCAGGCTCTGTCCTGCGATGGCTATCGGCTGACGGAGCAGCCTCCTACAAATTAGTTCTAAATATCCTGTTTATCCTGTCCATCCTTGTTAATTCTCTTCCCGACAACCACTCAGGCTGTAACCAACTCGGCGGGAACTTTGGCGGGTATTTTCTGCACCTGTACCGTGATGCCGTTCAGGACGGCATTACCCGAAAGGGTGTCCAGCAGGCTTTCGTCCGCTAGAATATTACTGTTGACCCCGGCGTTTTCGCTGGCGACCTGTAACTGCGCTCCTGGCAACTTGTGGCCCCAACCGTGCGGCAAACTTACTACCCCTGGCATGATTGAGTCGGTAATCTCAATGGGCACTTCCACCTGACCCACTCGCGAGCTAACCTGCACAATTTCTTCCTCGGTCATATTCAGACGGGCTGCGTCGGTTGGATTAATTCTCAGGGTGCAACGATTCTTACCTTTAGCCAGCACTGGTAGATTGTGCATCCAGGAGTTATTAGAGCGTAAATCGCGCCGCCCAACCAGTAAAAAACCTTCCTCCAAAGCTTTAGCACGGGCTAACCCCCGTTCCAGACGGGCGACATCCGCTACTAAGGCGGGTGGGGCCAGTTCGATTTTGCCGGAGGGCGTGCGTAAAACTTCGGGGAGGCGGGGTTGCAGCAACCCAAAATCCAGACCGTGCGGGTTGGCTTCAAGGGTAGCCAGCGTAATACCCGCCGGGTTTGCCCCAAAAGCGTCACCATAAGCCCCCGTGCGTAAGTAAAAATCCAGCACTCGTTCTGAGCCTTGCCGGGGCTGGAGGGCGGTCATAATTTCGTCAACACCTTGACCAAATACCACTGACCCAGCTTGTTCTACCTCGCGCTTAATGACCTGTCGGATAAAATTCTCATCCAGTGATGCTAATTCATGCTTTGTCCCCTGTCCAGCTAAGATTGTCGCCAATCGCAAGAATATCTCGGATTCGTCAGGCTGTCCCTGAGCGCGGTCAAACATTGGGGCCGAGAAGTTTGCCACATTTTGCACTGCCAGCCGATAGAGGCTCATATCGTAATGGGCGCGTTCCAATGGGGATGGGCCGGGTAAGATAACATTGGCGTGGCGGCTGGTTTCGTTCAGGTAAATATCCACACTTACCATAAATTCCAGGCTCTCCAATGCCTTTTGGAGACGTTCGCTGTTGGGGGTACTCAGCACTGGGTTTCCAGCGATGGTTATCAAAGCCCGAATTTGCCCTTCTCCTGGCGTTTCAATTTCCTCGGCTAGACAGGCTACCGGGAGTTCGCCAAAGGCTTCGGGATAGCCACTAACCCGGCTTTTCCAGCGTCCGAATTTTGCCCCTTTGCCTTTGCCGGGGGTAGCAGTTGAGGTGTTGGGGGCAACGGCGGCTCTGCTGAACATTGCACCCCCTTCGCGGTCAAGGTTGCCCGTCAAAACGTTCAGCACATCTACCAACCAACTGGCGATAGTGCCAAATTCCTGGGTACAAGTGCCCATCCGCCCATAAACCGCCGCCCGTTCTGCGGTTGCCAGTTCTCTTGCCAGTTTGCGGATAATTTCGGGGGCAATTCCACAGGCGGGGGCGACTCTTTCGGGGGTGAAAGTGCGAGCTAGTTCCAAAACCTGTTCAAGCCCGTTGAGATGTTCGCTTAACCGTCCGGGCGCAACCAAACCCTCCTCTACCAGCACATTTACCAGAGCAAACAGGAAGTAGGCATCTCCACCGGGCCGGATAAAATGATGTTCGGTGGCTTCGTCGGCGGTGCGCGTGCGTTGGGGGTCAATCACTACCAGTTTGCCGCCGCGTTGCCGCAAACGCCGGATTCGTCCCCGCATGTCTGGCGCGGTCATCAGGCTTCCATTCGATACTAGCGGGTTTGCCCCCAAAAGAAGCAAATAGTCGGTACGTTCCAAATCCGGCACAGGAATAGAAAAGCCACTCCCAAACATCATCGCCGCCGAGACCTGTTTGGGCATCTGGTCAACTGTGCTGGCAGAAAAAATATTCCGGCTGCCCATCGCCAGCAACACCGCCTGAGAATAAATTGTGTTGGAAAGGTTGTGGACATTCGGGTTTCCCAGATAGGCCGACAAGGCACTGCGCCCGTGCT
>Ga0209512_1004015_pt1 | contig 13274 bp, 11 predicted proteins | sample frozenSSSSmetaG_FD_184142 | JGI IMG/M metagenome (GOLD analysis project Ga0209512, IMG submission 184142) | Glacier valley bacterial and archeal communities from Borup Fiord, Nunavut, Canada, to study Microbial Dark Matter (Phase II) -... | ecosystem: Environmental > Aquatic > Freshwater > Ice >... | reverse complement strand
ATTTGGCAAATACTTTTTAATTTTGTAATACAAGCATTTGAATTTTCTTCGGATGACAAATTTTCAATCAAATCATCATCTCGCCACAGAATCTTTTCTGGTCACGCGGCAGGAGAAAGAGGCTCTAAACGGGCAAAAAGCCTTTGTAATTTGGCTTACAGGTCTTTCATGTTCCGGCAAATCAACGATTGCACGCTATCTGGAAGTAAGGTTGTTTAATACTGGTATCCGGACCTTGATCCTTGATGGTGATAATACAAGGATGAGTATTAACCGTGATTTAGATTTTTCACCTGAAGGAAGGGCAGAAAATATCCGCAGAGTTGCCGAAATGGCTAAATTATTAAATGATGCTGGAATTGTAGTAATCACAGCTTTTATCTCCCCTTACAGAAAAGACCGGAAGGTTGCAAAAGAGATCATTGGCGAAAATTACTTTATCGAGGTTTTTGTGGATGCGTCAATAGAAGTTTGCATACAAAGAGATACTAAAGGATTGTATCAAAAAGCAATGAAAGGTGAATTAAAAGATTTTACAGGTGTCAGTAGCCCATATGAGGAGCCTTTGCTCCCACAAATAATAGTTCATACGGCCAATCAAACTCCTGATGAGACGGTTTCTCAAATCATCAACTTCCTGTCCTCTGAAAATTTGATCTTTTAAAATCACTAACTTACTGTCATTAAATATAGTCTGTGGCTTTATAATTCCATTGACGGATGTATTTACCCCACTTTTCTTCTATCTTTTTGAAAGTCGCGTCACTAAACTGATACTGAAAGTTCCGGTATTCCTTTTCCATTTCCAATTTCAACAATAAGTCATTAGCTGTTAATTCGAAGTCCGGAAGATCAATTTTGGAATATATCTTTCGTATGACGTTGAATGAATCCGTTATTAATTCCTCATATGAAATTTCATTCAGGTTTCTTTCCGGGATCAATTTCTTGTCCTCTTCATACCGCTCCGTAAGGAATATAAAGTGTTCAAAAACAATCTCATCCAGCTCCTCATCCGAAATTTTTTGTACACTGTAATAGTTGAGTATGACTCTCTTCCACATATTCCGGGTGGAATAATACAAGTGAAATGGATTGCGGTAGATATAAATGAATTTCGCCCGTGGAAACAATTCTAAGAGGACCCTGATCCGATCGGTGTTTGGCGGACTTTTCAATACCAACTGCTTTCCGTTGTTTTTGAAAGTGGCATACCTAAGCAAATTCAGATATTCCCTTTTCCATCCCTTGAGATACTTGTGATTCATAAATTGAGGTGAACAATTCAACCATTCACGCCAGCGGTTTGGAAATATAAGTCCCCAGTAGGCAGAATATGCAGAGGCCTTGTTCATCAGATAATCATCTTCTTCTGCCGGTTCTGAAAGTAATACGACGCTGTTATGAAAGAAAGGGTTTTTAATTTGGAGCACATTTATCAGGCGTTGAAACATTGGTTGCATCTTCATTCCGAAAAGAAGATTTGAATTTGGAAGCAACGCATCATAGTTCGTTAAACAACCGAACCGCTTGTCGCTGGCCATTAATTTCTGCAAAAAGGTAGTTCCACTTCTGTAGTGCCCAAGTATAAAAACAGGGTCTTTTGAAATTGTCGTTTTCTTTATTCTTTGCCCAAAAAATAAGAATTGCAAAAATGCAAAAGGAAGTGAGAAAATGATCTGAAGGTAATAAGCCGGGAGCAGCAACATTCCTTTAGGTGAAATTCTGCCACCTTTAAACGCTCTTCTTGTAAATTCAAAAAGCGGGAAATTAATCAACGGAAATTTGCGATACATCTAAAACCGATTTAAACCAACCTTGAAAACCTGACATTTGAGTAAGGAAAATCGACACCCATTGCAAAAAAGATGAAGAAACCGCTAATTGCCGCAACCAAAACAGATTCCCAGCTAAAGCCCGGGCTAATAACTGCTGGTTCTACCTGAATGGTTGTCATCAGGATGCCAACAATGACAGAAATAATAGCAGTCCACTGATACAGATGAAGACCCTTAATATTTGGTGTTTGTGCCTCGCCCCTGTATGCTTCCTCCACAAAACGACCAAGGCTTGTTAAAATCAGGTATAAGCCAAAAATAAGTGGGATAGATTTTGGATCATTATTCCAAAGGGAGAGCAATAGAAGCCCAACAAAAAAGAGCCACAAAATTGAATAAAGTTGCGTTGGATGAACCAATTCTCCCTTCAGACCGGAAATGTTGCATACTCGGGAACGTGGATGAAAATACCGGATTCCGATGATGGAATTATTGGTTTGTCGTCCGTGACAGCACCCATTTACGAGGCAACGTAACCGTCCAATTGCCTGCACCCAAGGCATTACGACTGAACCAACCCCTATGATAACCCAACCATTAAGCCCCATTGCCCAAACAGCAAGACTTCCAAACAGAATTCCAACCACTCCTCCATAATATCCAAAAGGCCTTTTCAATTTTGCAGAGCCTTCGATGATTTGAGCCCAAAGCGCAGCAAATATGGTCACCAGGACAGTAAAAACCAGCAGCGCCAACGAATAATCTTTGCCAGCTAAAATCCCTGCAAGCAGTATTCCAAAAAAAGCACCAAATCCAACATAGAAACCATGATTAATTACCCTTACTTTCCCGAACACCCATTCTTTCCACGAATTGGCAATTTTCTCTGCTGAGCTTTTTAAGAAAATCCAAATCTTCAGGGAATATGCAGAAAGAAGAAATATTACAATGGAACCTGACAAATGAAGTGCTGCCGAACGACTATTAATTAATTGAATGACTGTAAGAATAGCACTGACAATCGTGAAGAAAATTGCAGTTTGCCCTGATTGGCGAAACATCGCCTTTAGCGATACAAATATTAGAAATATCGGAACCATGAAAAGAGTTGAATTCTGAATTTTAAGATATTGTGCTCCAACCGAGGGATACAATAGCGCAAAGAAAACGGCGTATGATAGAGCTATAAATCCTGAAACTTCCCATTCTCTCAGGGTACCTTTTCCCTTCACAATAATGGGAGTTATTACTAAAAATAACAGACTCAAAAATGGCAAATAAGGATTTTCAAGAGAGGGTAGTATTTGGAGTGGTTCTCCGAATAAGGGTGGCACAGTTCCATTCAATTTTTCGATCATGAAGTTGCTGAAAACTAAATAGGAACCTACCCAAAACAACGATGTCAAACGATCTCTTAGATCCGGTGAACCCGTTTTGTTTTCAGGATAATCCAGTACAGTTCTGATCGATTGATCAGGAAACCGCTTCTTCAATTCAATTGATTCGTATCCCAAAACAAGTGCAACCATTCCTATAATCGTTAATGGAGATACCAGCCAAAATCCGCTCGGCGAACCGGTATAAACAAAGTAGCCAATCATCAGCAGACCAAAGCCCCAATAGATTGGATGACGGAATAACCGATAAGGACCTTTAGTTACAAAGACAGGCGGAGGATAGGCATTCATCGGCAATCCTTTGCCATAGACCATTAATGCTACCATTGCCCATAACATGAGCAATCCCCCTCCAACAATCAATATCTCTCCCACTATCTTTGATTCAATTGTTGGTAATAGAATGATCTGCTCAGTAAACTTTGCCCAAAACCATAGACCTGCTGGTATCAGAATAAGAAAAGCAATTCCGTAAAGGAATTTGTCGAGAACTAAAGTGAGTTTTTTCATTTTCTAATTCGCATTTTGTTATAAAAAATAAGCAACGCCAGCATCAAAAAACCAGTTCCATACAGGATGCTGTAAAAATGAGCTTGAACGCCGGAATAATCAGTGAAAGCAGCTATGATTGCTGATTGAGAGGGGAAGTAAGCCGGAAGGTAACGGATGATAACATTATTATGAGCTTCAGCATAATACATGGGATTCTGAAGCCACCCCGAATCTATATTGGCCAGCATAACAATAAAAAATACGCCTTCCAGTTTGCCTTTTATCAGGCTGCCGATCGCGAGTCCATAACAACCGTAAACGAATCCGATTAGCATCAAACCGAAAATAAACATAGGAAGGTGCCTCAATGAAACGAACGCGCTTATAAGTATGCCGATATAAACTGCTATCGACAGAATCATCAAGAGAAGGGCCAGTAAGTTGGAAATCAATAATTCAAAAGGATGGTACCCGCAAATGACCAGTCTGCGGTTAACATCGTTTTCAATCTGAATTAGATTGAGCGCCAGTAAGGATACAAGGAAGCCGGTAGATGTAACAGCAAAAAATACCAAAGCAATTTTCTTCAGGCTTTCCCTTATAATTACACTTACATCAAGTGATGCAAGCCGGAATGGGATAAACCTTGTCGGAGCAGTTAATTCTACGACAGTTAGAAACACAACAGGTATTACGATCAGCGAAATGAGAATGATTCTTCGCCGAAGCAACATTTTCAAAATCATCGATAACGCTGTTATGATTCGCATTGGGTTCATGTTAAAACTCCTTCCACAAGGTTATAAACTTTGTCAAATCGTTCCGTTTCAGTGAGAAGGTGCGTGACGACGAGAACGGCGCAACCCTCCTTCCGAAGCTGATTGGTGTAATCCCAAAACTTCAGATAAGTGTCCCAGTCAAATCCATTGTAAGGCTCATCGAGAATCAATAATTTTGGCTGATGCAGGAGCGCAATCGAAAGATTGAGTTTTTGTTGCGTTCCACCGCTTAAATTGGAGACCCTTTCCCTGCGATATTTTTTGAAATTGAAAATGGTCATTAATGATTCACTTCTACTGAACAATTCTCCCTTAGTAATTCGATAAGCAGCTGCAAAATATTCTAAATTCTCATCTACTGTTAGTTGGGTGAACAACAATGTTTTTTGCGGGCAATAGCCAATTCTGCCCTCCACCGAAATATTTCCATCATCCTGTTGCCATTCCCCAACTATGATTTTCAACAACGTTGATTTTCCTGATCCGTTTTCTCCTACAATTCCATACAATAATGAAGGACTCATTTCAAATGAGACTTTCTTCAGGACGTTGTTCTTTCCGAAGGCTTTAGAAATATTCTCAACTTTCAGGATCATGGCTTAAATGCTTTGAAGTTTACCAATTCATGTATCGCCGTCCCGTTTGAAAACGTCTTCCCTTGAGACTGAAACTCACCTTTACTGAGCCATTTAAATTCGTCAGCCATTAAAAAACTGATTGGCATCACTTTGCTGAATCCTGGAATGTAACGGATCAGTTTTTCAACAACTGAGAATATCTTTTTCTCTGATTCAAGTACAACTCCCCGATCAAGATTCAAAACCAGGTTCTTCTCCGGCAAGGATATACGATCATCTTCAATGATACAGTTTTCAATTTTTTCGCCATTCAGCCAAAGCCATTGCTGCTTCTCTTTTTCTCGAAGCTCAATCCACACCATATTGCTCTCGTCCGATCCGAAACGTCCCCACCGCAGTTCATCCATCGGAATTTTCCAGGGAGGAACGGTAAGAATTAATTGTTCTGCATATCCGCGACCGTCTAATATACAATCGTTTATTCTCAACTGAACTTTTGAGGCCGGCTGAAAACATTGCCAGTCAAGGAAACCTTCATCGGAATCGAATAACCGGGCTTGAATCATTTTTGCCAATGATTCCCACGTTCCTGATACTCCATATTTTGTATCATCCCATGATATCAGATCATCATTTATCTGCGGAATCTGAACATTACGAAATCTGGATTTCAGACGAACGCCGGAAGCTGCATCATAACGTAACCAACTCGTGTAAGAAGTTGACAAACCGTGCCATGTCAGTTTTGCTGCATAGAAAATCATAGCCTCCCCATTTTCTCCTGTAAAGTCGAGAAACCATTTGTTGAGGTGGAAATTTCCCCTGGGTGTATGATTTGATTCTTCTTTATGCATATCCTTTTTTCTGAATTCTTACTTCATGTTTCTGAAAGCAGCTTTTGGAAAACCTTCCTGGCAGGAATTTCATATACAACGCTGAAAACCATTCTTTCAAACAACGAAAATTTCCCTTGCGGCATTATTCGGCGATGTTCTGAAAGTAAAGCCAATCCTTCTTCCGCATGATGGCGGAGCCAGGATCTGATATTTGGAGAAGCACTTTTACTGAGGTCTTCCGGCTTGATTCCGAAACGCTCACAATCTTCCTTGGAAATATTAACATAGCCTGCAGCTATATCTGCATCAAAATCTTCGATATCGTATTGATGGCGACAGGCTGTTCCCAGGGGTTCCAGAATCTTATACTTATCCGGATCATCTTTAAAGACTTTTAGCGTAGCTCTTATCGTCCCCCGAATATCAAGTAAATGAAAGTGGTAGACCAATTCTTCATTTGGAAAAATGATCCCCATGCCACGTCGTCTTGCGTCAAACATTAATGAATCCAGAATGTCTTTTGTTTCTGTATGAAAATCTTCGCCAAATCTTTCCGCCAGTTCAAAACAATAGAGAATCAGGAAATCCACCTCGTCCTTCGGGTTCACCGGATTCTTTGAAAATTCAATTTTCTCAGAGAGGTATTCGCTTTCGCTCGGATAACCATCAGCTAAGGCGACATCTCCATCCACGACATCATCAAGGTAACGCATCAGCGCGTAATACGATTCAAGAAATTCACCTCTAGAAGGGGCAAAAGCGATGTATTTGAAGAGACAGAGGTAGCGTAAAAAAGCACGGTATTTCCGACCTCTCGTCTCGAGCATGTGGTGAAAGACTTTCGAACGCATTTCCTTTGCCAATTGGCCAGGTTTCAGTGTCATCTTTAAAGTTGTTGTAACATTATTCAGCAAACCATATTATCAGTTAGTTGAGAATACAATGTCTGCAAATATTTAGTACTTTTAATTAGTTTTTACCGTGCAACAATGTTTAAAGTTACAAAAAGAATCAATTTGATTCAAAGTAATTTTTTCAAGACATTTTATTGAAGCTTAATTGAATCCTTATGGCATTTCAAAGAGCACAAAAAAGCTAATAGAAAAGATTCAGACGGAGGTAAATCATGGAAAAACAACCTATTATACCAGACGAACTTCGGTTTGCAATTACCCGCAAATGCGATGGAGCATGTAGGCACTGTTACAATCAATCAGGAAAAGATATTGACCGGCTGTCATCTGATGATTTCATCCAAATAATAAAAGAGGTACATTCCTTAAATCCGAATTTGGATCGAATCACACTGACAGGTGGAGAGCCGCTGAATGAGAAAGATAAAGTACTGAAAATAGCACGCTTCTCCAAATCTTTGGGTATAAGAGTCAGACTGGTTACAAGAGGATGGGAATTGAATGAGAAAATATGTAATGAATTGAAAGAGTCTGGGGTTACCCGAATTCAGATCGGACTCGATTCATCGGGTGAATTTAGTTATGAAGATGATTCTCAGAAACCATGGGATACATTTCATAGCTGGTTGCGGGACGATGAGATGGGTTTCAAAAAGACAGTTGATGGCATCAAAATTGCGATTAAGGCTGGAATCGATGTTTCCGTCCGGTATTCCTTGTGTCGTTCTAATTTAAATGATGTGATAAAAACCTATCGGTTTGTTTCGTCGCTTGGCGTTTCTAAATTCAAGTTCAGGGTTTTGTTCCCCGATGGCCGGGCAAAAAGAAGATTGTTCCAGGAGTTCATTTCAGGGGAGGAGATGGCAAATGCACAGTATGACTTAATAAATGCTTCCAAAGACCATGAAACGGTTGTTGAAATTACCCAGCCATGTATGTATGCGCTTCCGGGCCGTCAGAATTTATCGAACGATGCAAATCAGTTTAATGCGTTTAAGGAAACTTGTCCGTGCGGCACAGTTGCAGCTTACATTGATTCAAACGGGGATGTCAAATATTGCCTTTTTGATGAAAATGTATTGGGTAATGTTTGCGACGATTCCTTTTTAAACATTTGGAATTCAGGTTTAATGAATGAAGTACGAAAAGAAAGGTGTCCGCTGGATCGTTCCGGATCTGATTGCTCTTCTTTCAGATTATTATACAGTCAATTCAGCGACTATCCTAATTTCATGAAGGACTATATAAATGGGGTTAACAAAAAGCGTGGATGAACCGGCAAAATGTTTAAAACTTCATTAGGCGACAAATTCCAATTCGAAAAAATACCAGACAGACAAAAGCGACATTGGGATCAAGACAAACCTCCTCGAAAAATCAATATTCATCACAAAATTAAACGCTTAGAAAACACCCTTTCAATCATCCCTTGAAATGAAAGTTCTACCATGTTTATGGTATGCAGAATGACGAAAAACAGGTATTGTAAACCCTGACAGATAAGTTCAATATTGCAAAGTGTTTTTCGGTGGTTCGGAAGAAGTCGAATTGTCTGAAACCCGAAAAACAAATCAATATTGAAGTTTACAGGCAATTACACTTATGAGTAACAATTTCGCAACACCTCTTACCCCGGAACAATCGGATATATTCAGACAGCTTACAAGTTCGCTAAATGAAGTGCAATTGGCCTGGATGTCTGGTTATTTGGCTGCTTTAACCGCACAAAATGGAAATCTGACTCCCGTGCCGGTTAAAATTGAAGCCAGTAAGATAGAAGGTCTTAACCCGATTACCATTCTTTATGGATCACGAACCGGAAATGGGGAAGGATTGGCGAAGAAAGCTCAAAAACTGGCCACTGAATTTGGTCTGACAGCGAAGATAAAGAACATGGACGACTACAAACCACGTGACCTGCAGTCTGAAAAAAATCTAATTGTAATCGTTTCCACACATGGAGAAGGTGAACCGCCCTTTGCCGCAAAAGAATTGCACGAATTCATCTATGGGAAACGTGCATCAAGGCTCGAAAACGTAAACTTTGCAGTTCTGGGACTGGGCGATTCTTCGTACTTCCAGTTTTGCAAGACAGGACAGGATTTCGATCTTCAACTTGAAAAATTAGGAGCAAAACGTTTGGCCGATATGGCAAGCCTGGATGTCGATTTTCAGGAAGCAGCAGACCAGTGGTTGAGATCAACACTGTCAGCTTTTTCAGGTCTGGTAGGAAACAAAGTTACAGTTAACAAGAGTGAGAACGTTGAACCTTCACCTTCACAAAACTATTCAAAGAAGAATCCATATCAGGCAGAATTATTGGAGAAGATCAACCTTCATGGCCGTGGTTCAGAACGGCAAACCATTCACATTGAACTTGATGCTGATTTGCCTTTCGAGCCAGGTGATTCGGCTGGAATTATGCCGGTAAATACCTCGGAACTTGTTAACGAAGTGCTATCAATCGCAGGTCTTAATCCTGAAGATGAGGTAGAAATCAAAAATTCTAAAACCACCATTTTTGATGCGCTAAAAAAAGAATTTGAACTGTCGAAAATAACCTTTGATGTCGTAAAACGTTACCTCGAATTCGCTCCAAACGAACAGTTGGCTGCTGTTTTCCAATCGCCCGAAAAACTCCAGGATTACCTGTATGGCAGGGATATCGTAGACCTTTTCAGTGATTACCCTGTTAAACTTTCAGCGCAGGAATTGGTAAAACTTCTGAGACCACTGCAGCCAAGATTGTATTCCATAGCATCAAGCCCTAAGGCTAATCCGGGAGAATTGCATCTTGCCGTTGGCGTGGTTGAATACGAAAACGGAGGAAGAAACCGTCGGGGTGCCTGCTCAAATTACCTGTCAGATTTTGATGGAAATGAAAACAAAATACCTGTTTTCATTGAAAAAAACCCCAACTTCCGGTTACCGGAAAACGATGAAACGCCCATCATCATGGTTGGAGCCGGCACTGGAATAGCTCCTTACCGCGCATTTGTTCAGCATCGGGAACAGGCTGAAAAACAAGGCAAAAGCTGGCTTGTATTTGGAAACCGTAATTTTGAAACCGAGTTTCTGTATCAAACTGACTGGCAGAAATTTCTTAAATCGGGGGCATTATCTAAAATGGATGTCGCCTTCTCGCGTGATACCGAAAAGCGGGTCTATGTACAACATAAATTACAGGAAAATGCCGCTGAAATCTATCAATGGCTCGAAGATGGTGCCCACTTCTACATCTGTGGCGATATGAAAAAGATGGCTGCCGATGTGCAAAACACACTCGTATCAATTGTGAAAGATCAGGGTGCAATGAGCAACGACAGCGCGTTGGATTACGTAAATAAAATGCAGAAGGAAAAGCGGTTGCAGCTTGACGTTTATTAAAAAAAATTCAAAATGGAAGATAACAACAATATATCAGCTCCCCCGAGTCCGATAGAAATTATCAAGGAAAACAGTAACTACTTGCGAGGCACCATCACCGAAAGCCTGAACAATCCGCTAACTGGCTCAATGAAGGAACAGGATCAGGTGCTGATCAAATTTCATGGAACCTACCAACAGAAGGACCGTGATCTGGATGACGAACGCAAACATCAGAAACTGGAACCACTTTACAGTTTTCTAATCCGCATCCGTGTTCCAGCCGGAATCACAACGCCAGCTCAATGGCTCGCCCTGGATGAACTATCCGATAAATACGCGGATAAGACATTCAAATTCACCACGCGACAGGCTTTTCAGTTTCATGGGGTATTGAAACGCAATCTGAAAACCACGATGCACGAAATCAACAATACATTATTGGATACGTTAGCTGCCTGTGGTGATGTGAACCGAAACGTAATGACTTCTGCCAATCCGTTCGAATCGGCTGTTCACGCAGAGGTGGCTGAAGATGCAAAAAGGATTTCGGCCTATCTCACGCCTCAAACAGCCGCCTATCACGAAATATGGCTCGATGGGAAACTGGTCGAGGGGGGTGAAAAGGAGGAAGAGCCTCTCTACGGAAAAACTTACCTTCCCCGGAAATTTAAAACAGCCATTGCCATTCCGCCACGCAACGACTCCGATGTGTTGTCGAACGACCTTGGGTTTATTGCCATTATCGAAAACGGGCAACTCTCCGGTTACAATGTTACAGTAGGTGGTGGTATGGCTTACACCTTTGGAAATAATAACACTTATCCCCGCGTCGCCGATGTCGTGGGATATATCCCGAAAGAGAAAATCGTAGAAGTTTCAGAAGCTGTATTGGTCTTTCAACGCGATCATGGCAATCGTTCCGACCGCAAAAATGCCCGGTTAAAATACACGATTGACCGATTGGGCCTCGACTATTTCCGCGCAGAACTGAAACGTACGCACAATATTGAGACTGAAGATGCAAAACCGTATGAATTTACGACCCTTGGAGATGAATTCGGCTGGTCGAAAAGTTCCGATGGATTTTGGCATTACACGGTATTTGTGGAAGGAGGCAAACTTGTCGATCGTGACGGGTATCCAGCAAAAACGGCCATTCGCGAAGTGGCTAAAATCCATACCGGAAGTTTCATACTTACCGGAAATCAAAATGTGGTGATCGCACAGGTTTCAGAAAAGCAGAAACCAAAAATCGAAAAGATCCTGAAGAAACACAACGTAGTTGAAGGTAAAAGCTTATCGCAGTTGCGCCAGAATTCCATTGCATGTGCAGCTTTACCGTTATGCGGTCTGGCCTTTGCCGAAGCAGAACGTTATTTGCCATTGCTTGTTGATAAACTTGACAAGGTGCTTGAAGCAAACGGTTTGCTGAACGAACCGATTTCCATCCGGATGACCGGCTGTCCGAACGGCTGCGGTCGTCCGTTTTTAGCAGAAATCGGCCTGGTTGGAAGAGCCCCCGGTAAGTACAATCTTTACCTTGGAGCCAGTTTCGTAGGCGACCGTCTGAATAAACTCTACAAAGAGATGCTTTCCGAAGAGGAAATTATTGTTGCATTGACGCCAATCCTTGAAGATTATGCAAAAACAAGGGATCAAAATGAGCGCTTTGGGAATTTTGTGATCCGCAAAGGATATGTGAAAGCCACCACAGAAGGAAAGAAATTTCACGACTAAAAAATGGAAAGAGAAGACCTGGTATTTATGCCCATCTCGTTGAATGTAACCAACAAGAAAATCCTGCTCATTGGCGGTGGAAAGGTGGCCACTCATAAGGGGAGCATCATGGCGCGAATTGTGTCGAATGTGACAGTCATTTCTCCCAATTTTACAGATGAGATCCGGCTGCTGCCATTCACTTTTATCGAAAAAGAATATGAGAAAACCGACCTTGAAGGATTCTTCCTGGTGTATGTATGCACGGGCAATCACGAACTGAACAGTCAGATCAAAGCAGACTCAGAAGAACTGGGAATTCTAACCAGCGTATGCGATGCACCTATGTTATGCGATTTTGTGTCGCCCGCCGTTCACAAACAGGGAAACGTAACTATCTCGGTCGGCTCCAACGCACAGAATGTCTATCAATCTGTTGCAATACGTAACCAAATCACTCAGCTGATAGCCGATGGCCTACTAACAATCGATTAAGCCATTCTCCTGCAAACTTTGAAAAATAAGGAAGCGATTTCACCTCAAATAATCCCGCAATTTTGCTGAATTTCTGAGTTTTGAAATCGGTCCTACCATAAACATGGTATACCAATTTACCCTTAACAGGGGATTTCAAGAACCTTTTGCATCTGCGTTATTTGTCGTATAGATTACTGTAACAATTTACACGATAACAGATGCCCGACACTTTGAATGCGTTGAAAATAATTTCCAGAAACGATACACTTGTAATAAAACAAGTGGTCAACGTGTTGGACCACATTCCTGATTTGAAATACAAGTTAATTTCACTGCCAACGATAGAACACAAGCCAAACGAGCAGCTATTATCCGGCAATTCATCTTTTAATATTCTGCCAGCGGAAGCAGACCGGGCTATCTTAGCAGGAAATGCAGATTTGGTGGTTCAATCGGTGGAAGATTTGCCTTATCCGTTACCTGCCGGACTGGAGATCATTGCGCTGATAGAAGCATTTGATCCGGGTGATTCAACCCAAAACAAGGGGCAGTTTGCGATTGTTGCACTTACAAACCGGCCTGAACTGAAGGCTCTTTTTGCATTACGCGACATCCGGAATCAATTTGGGAAAATTACCCTTGTCGGATTTGGCCCGGGCAACCCTGACCTGCTTACGTTGGGCGGCGACAAAGCACTAAATCAATCGGATATCATCTTTCATGATGACCTTCTTGATAAAGATTACCTTAAAAAATACGCTGCAGAGAAAGTCTATGTTGGCAAACGAAAAGGTAGTCATTGTTTTGAACAAGATGAAATCAATCGTTTGATACTCGAAGCAGCAGTAGCAGGAAAACAGGTGGTTCGGCTTAAAGGTGGTGATCCAATGATTTTTGCCCATGGCGGTGAAGAGGTCGAATACCTTGAGCGCAACTTA
>Ga0209512_1004013_pt1 | contig 13288 bp, 12 predicted proteins | sample frozenSSSSmetaG_FD_184142 | JGI IMG/M metagenome (GOLD analysis project Ga0209512, IMG submission 184142) | Glacier valley bacterial and archeal communities from Borup Fiord, Nunavut, Canada, to study Microbial Dark Matter (Phase II) -... | ecosystem: Environmental > Aquatic > Freshwater > Ice >... | reverse complement strand
TCTTTTCTCCTATCGACTATCAATACTAAAGAGACTTGAGCTATTTTAGTCAGAAACGATAGAAGCCCCCGCAAACAGGAGCTTTCAGACAAATTCACCCAGGCGGGAAAACCCGCAACCAGTTGTACGAATTGGGCTTGAAGGAAACTTACTCATCAAGCAGTGTCTTGCTTTGAGCGAACCGAGAGAACAACCAGCACAAGTCGATTACAGAGAAGCTTTTAGGCTTAGGGTTGGTTTTAGTCCAAAAGCGACGGGAACGCCATCTTGAGCAATATAGCAACACTCCGGACATTTCTTAATGGGCAACGACAGAATGCAGGTTTTAGCCCTCTTCCATGGTCATTAAGCTAACAAGAAATCAAGGGTTTCAGCAGTTACTCAGAAAATTGTTTGGACTATTGATCTGGGACTCTGCTGGAATTTTCAAGCCTGTTTATGATGTCATCTTTGGATGCAAGCCCTAGAAATGCGTGACTAAGTCCCTAAGTATAATTGCTTATTGCAGAGGTGAGATGCTCCCGATCAGGTACTACCAGTCGGCTTCCCTGGAAACTTGCACTTCACCTGAATCTTGAACGACCCTTCCGTTGAGGTTTCAGCCAAAACGGGTAAGCCTGCTTTACCAGTGATTTTTAGGTTGAATTCCAGGCTCATTTCCTCGATCTCGGCGAGACCAAAATTGACAAAGGCTCCGATCGCATACCTAGCGTAGCCTCGTATCGTGTTGTGGACTTTTTGAAGATCAACGGTGGGCAGGTCCCCCCGGTAGCCGGGTTCATCGTCAGGTACTTCGGTCGCTTCTTTGGACTCAATGTAGATTTCGTACTCTTCGCCATTGTCCTTGACAAGCAACTTTTCGATTTCTGACATGGGTGACCTCAGCTTAAAATATTGCTACATTGGTAAGACTACCGTAAAACCCAAGCTTACTTAGGCATCATGGCTCGCTACGCGCTTGTTGTTGGCACTGCTCAATACGACAACTTTCGCAAACTGGATAAGGCGGCTACGGATGCTGCTGCGATCTCTCGTATCCTTCAGCTTCACGGTCAGTATCAAGTCGAACCATTACCCAAGCGACTGGTTGAGGCAGAGAATTGTTGGGAGCTTGCCACAGACAAAAAGTTGACAGGAAAAGATTTAGGACAAGCCCTGGAAATGTTTTTGCTGGAGCAAGCGAACGGTCATGAGGCACTGCTTTATTTTGCCGGGCACGGATTTGAGGTGCCGGGATTAGGAAGCAAGAAGAAGGGCTACCTGGCAACGTCAAACTGTGCCAGCGATGGACGTAACGCGATCCTGTTTAGTGACTTGAATGATCTGATTAGAGAATCGAGTCTCAGCAGTCTGGTGGTGATTCTGGATTGCTGTCATGCCGGGTCATTTCTGGAACGAACGTTGCTAGAATCAACCCTAACTGCCTTTAAGGAAAAGAAAGATTATTATCTGATCACTGCCTGTCGATCTTTTGAACGAGCCCGGGAAGGAGAGGAGCATGGTGTTTTTACAGCCTCTGTCTTGAAGGGACTGCGAGTAGAGAATGCCGATAGTGAAGGGGTTGTAACGGGCGATCGTCTCTTCGATTTCATCCAGCGAGAGTTGCGTCAGAGCGGACAGGAGCCAATTCGGACAGGAACAGGACGTTCGATTAGGTTAGTGACCTATCAGCCTCAAGTGAAAGCAGTCACGGCGATCATGGATGATCGCGGTGAAGTTATTTGTCCCTATCAGGGGTTGCAAGCATTTACAGCAGCGCAACGTGAGTTCTTCTTCGGGCGCAAACGGGTTGTTGAAGCAATTAAACAAAAACTGGAGCAACAACCCTTTGTACCTGTAATTGGGTCATCCGGCAGCGGTAAGTCTTCGGTAGTGAGAGCAGGGTTGATGCCATGGTTGTCGGAAAGTGGTTGGCGTATTTTGGAGCCAATCAAACCAGGGTTTGAGCCCTTGGCAGCACTACGAGCCGTCTTTGAGCCTTTTTTCAAGCGATCTCGCTCAGACATTCAAACGCTACATCTATTAATTACCCGTGATTCACCAGGACTACCTGGCGTAATAGAACGGCTACAGGGTGACGACAAATATCTGCTTGTGGTAGACCAGTTTGAAGAGGTGTTTACTGTTTGTGCGGATGAAACAGAACGGCAGCGCTTCATTGAGATAATCACCCAAGTCGCAGAGATTCAAAATTCTCGGTTAGCTGTTGTAACAACAATGCGAGCAGATTTTTTAGACCCCTGTCTGCATTACCCATCAATGCATCACCTGATTCAGTCTCAAGCAGTGTTTATGCCTCCATTAAGGGGGGTAAACTTGCGTGATGCTATTACGGAACCTGCAAAACGCCAAGGCTACACGCTTGAGGAATCACTGCTATTGCAAATTCTGGAGGATGTTAGAGAAGAACCGGGATTCTTGCCGTTGCTGGAGTTTGCCCTGACGAAACTGTGGGAGAAGCGAGATTGCAGCAACTATCTGTTGACATTGGAGCAGTATGAGAAACTAGAGGGCTTGACTGGCGCACTGAATCTTTATGCTGAGCGAGTTTATCACTACCGAGATTACGAAGCAGAGTTCCCTTGCAATAAACGAAATGAGCAAGAACAAAGGTGGATAAAGCAAATTTTTCTGCGACTTGTGCGGACTGGAGAGGGCGAGAAAGATACGCGCCAGCGGCAAACAAAAGCGAAAATAATGGAGATCGTAGGCAATAACTCCAACGAACAGGAAGCGTTTAGAGAGTTGCTTGCGGAAGGTTTAGTACAAGGAAGATTACTCGTTGTTGGAAAAGAAGAGCAGGATTTAGAGGCTTGGGTAGATCTAGCACATGAATCCCTTATGGAAGTTTGGAACAAATTTGTTGAGTGGAGGCAGGAAGACCGAGACTTGCGCCGATTGATTGACAGACTAGAGGATGCTCGACGGGAATGGCTTAAGATGCCTAGAGAGTCCAACTTACTGATGGGAGGACTGCTTGCTCAGGTTCGAGAGAAATGGTCAGAAATAGAACCGGAATTAGCAAATACAACGAGAGAGTTTTATCAGAAGAGCAATGAGTACGAAAAAGAACAGCAGAAGAAACAAGATCTACCATCCGCTCTGGGATTTGCGCTCCGCAGCTTTAATGACATTAACGAATTTCTTGAATTAGTTCCTTTGATAGCAAGTCAAGTTTCTGATACTTATGCTGGCGCATTACTATTGTTTAAACCAGATGGTCAAATTAGACTAGAACGACTCCATTGTCAGAATAAGGATAGTTACAAGAGTATTTGCGGTGAATTAGAAACAGCTGTTCAAAAAGTTACATTTCCATCAATCTTTGCTTCTCAGGAAAAAGACAAGGAAGTTGTTTCGGCTACAATAGCTGAGTTAAACAATCAGATCAATCAGCATTTGAAAGTAGATACTCAATTTTTTGGGGCAGCGATTGTGATTCGGAACGTCGAACGTGGAAGAATATATGTTTTTAGTTCTGATTCCAATTATGTTTGGACAGAAGCACGCCAAAAGCTAATTCGCCTAGTGGCAGACCAAACTGCTGTTGCTCTTGATAATGATGAAATGTCTGTTCAAATTCGGAAGAATCAACGGCTAGAGCGAGAGTTAGAAATTGCTGCTGAAATTCAGCTTAAACTTCTACCTCGGGAATGTCCAAGTATTCCAGGAGTTAATCTCGCTGCACGTTGTCGAACTGCACAACGAGTAGGAGGTAACTACTATGACTTTATTCATGCTCAATCTACCTTAGATAACTCTGAGCTAAACAGTATAGGTGGGGTAGGTAGCTGGGGTATTGTTATCGGGCAAGTTATGAGTAAAGGAATGTCAGCAGGACTAATCATGACAATGCTTCGAGGCGTATTGCAAACAGCAAAGTTAGATGAATACTCTCCATCTAAAATACTGCAGCGCGTCAATCAAGTAATGTATGATGATCTAAAGAGTTCAAATCGCTTCGTTACTCTATTTTATTCTGAGTATGATCCTCAAACTCGGCTCTTGTCTTTCAGTAACGCCGCTCATAACCCTCCTTTGCTCTGGCAATCGTCAACACAGTCAATTAAAAGATTAGATACGATAGGAATGCTAATTGGGTTAGATCCGCAGAACGATTATGGGGAGGGGAAGACCCAACTTTATCCTGGAGATTGGCTAATCTACTACACCGATGGGTTTACAGATGCGGCAAACCAGTATGGGCGACGATTTGATGAAGAGAACTTAATTAAAGCCTTTCAGTTAGCTTGTCAAAGTTATAAGAACCCCCTAGAGATATTGAACTATTTATTTCATGCGGTAGATCGTTTTATTGGTACGGCTAATCGGTCAAGGAACGACATGACTCTCATTGTCATGCAATTAGAATAGCTTTCTACTAAAATTCTCAATCTCTGAATAAAGAAAAAAGAAGGCACAAGACAAAGAATAGTTGTGAAAGCTTCTAATATTCATAGGCTAAGCGAGGAAAAGATTGCTACGCTATTGAAAACTTTCCTTAAGTAGGATGTGCCAGGTTAATAGTATGGCTTTCTATGCATTAGTGGTCGGTATTACTAAATATGATACCTCATCTAACTTGCCTAAGGCAGCGGTTGATGCCGAGGCCATAGCACGAGTCTTAGAGCAACACGGAGATTTTTACAAAGTCGATCGCCTGCCTAGACGTTGGGTCGCTGAGCAAAATCGCTACGAAGTGGCACCTGATAAGCGAGTTGCCGCTGACGAACTATTCAACGCACTAAAGACGCTTCTGCAAGAGGCAAAGAACAACGAAGTCTTGATCTACTTTGCAGGACACGGCTTTCGAGTTACCAGCCGAGCAGGCAAGCAAGGGGTCTCAGTAGTAATGGGACCGTTTTTTGCCTTAAGGCTGAAATGCTTGCGCCGTGGAGCTTCTAGCACTTTTCTTATGGGATAGATTTTTCTCTATCCCTGTTGATATTAGACAATCCACAGTTTATAAGTCCAGAGTACAATTCATACTCTGGAGTAACAACAAACATGTCGAAAATTAGAACCAATACGTCGATTTATTAGTTGTCAATTGGTCTATTGTTTAGTGGGAAAAACAAGACTGTCGAATGCTTTTCGTGCAATCATTTCAGCACGATGAGAGGTCACCTTCTGATAGCGCAATGTTGTTTGAATAGTTTGATGCCCCATCAAAGCACGGAGTTCTTCAAGACTCATTAAACCAACTCGCTCAGTCGCAAACGTGTGGCGAAGATCGTGTAGCCTTGCGCCTTGTAGCGTTTCATAGGGACCAATCAAGCGTTGCCAAGTTTTGTAGATCGTGGAATAACTCACTCGACTAATGCGATGTGATTTTGGGTGCTGCGCCGTAAACAAAGCCGTGTGATTGGGATGTTGATAGTACTTGAGGTACTTTCGGAGCGAGATTGCCGCATCATCGCTGTAGAAGCACCATCGTTGTTTGTTGCCTTTGCCAATTACCTGGAACTTTTGCGCGTTCAAATCGACCTGTTCAAGGTCTAAACTCAGCAGTTCATCAATTCTGGCTCCTGTCCGGTGCAGCAAAGCGATGATGGCAGTTAAGCGAACGTCCGTTTTGACAGCCGTATAAACGTCTTGTACCTGTTCTGGTGTGAGATAGCGAATGATTTCATCACTCTCATGTTCTCCTTTGGCGCGATCTGGTTTCCGTTGGTGCAAGGTTGCAATGGGATTCGTCGCCAGATGATGCCGTTCGACCGCAAAGTTTAGCAGGGATTGCAAAATTGCCTGATGACGGTGATGGGTCGTGTAGGACAAATGCGTCAGGTCATTCAGATACGTTTCGAGCATCGGTCGCGTCAAATCCGCCATCGCAACTCTGCCCAATCGTTTCAGAACCGGCAGTAAGGTGGATTCATAGGATTTGAGCGTCTTTTGGGCTAACCCTGAACGCTCTAAAAATTCAGCCGCTACCGTTGCAAACGTTGTCATTAATTTTGAGTCTTCTGGATGAGCAATGTGTCTGTCTTCATGCCATAGTAAACAACTCATTCAGTTGTTTTAATGTCTATTTTCATGTCACTTACAACTTCAGATTTAGTCCCGCAACCTGAAGAAACCCTTGCTCAGTATGTAGTGCGACTACGAAACAGGTCGAAATTGAGCCAAATTCAAGTCAGTCAAGCTGCTGGAATTCATCGTCAAAGTCTTGGCAAGATTGAGAATGGGCAAACGCTACGATTGAACTACCCCGCCGCAAGCGGACGGGGTATCAAAGTGGCGTTCCCGTAGTAAATGGACCAAAAACAACCTTAAGGAATTTTGACCAGACAACTGATAAGTTTTGATTAAGTCCGTTTTCGCTAATACTACATCACTGACCTACTTCTGGACTGTTGCATCCCACTACAAATCGCTCAAGCTCTGATTCACTCGTTCTTTCTGATGGCTGAAACCCTTATTTCGGCATTGAACTTCTGCCGGACGGGCAGAGAGACGAGCCTAATCGAGATATTCGAAAACCTGATTCGTCGAGTGGTTTCTTGCTTTAGGTAAACCAAGAAATCAACTATCACAAGTCAATCACAGAGAGGCTTTCAGCCTTGGCGTTGTTTTTGGTCCATTTACTACGGGAACGCCGGCTTGAACTTTTTGAGAGTGAATGTCATGGCGTAGAATGACGACGCAATCGTTGATCCATTCAAGGAATTCGTCTTGCTCAAATTCGAGATGGGCAAAATTATTCCATCGGCGCAGATAGCTATGAAAGACATTTTCAGGAATGGGCAAGGGCATGTGGTTGCCTCGTTTGCGAAAGCTGGTCGCCGAGAGGAATGAAAGGGTAGGGTCGGAAGACTGAACGCGGAGAGGTTTTTGGTTTTTAGCGTCAGCGTTCGTCGTTTCGACTTCAAAACTTTCCCAAACTGTTTCATAAGTGGTTGCAGGTAATGTAATTTGCCATTGTTGAATGTGAAGAATTTCGCTTCTAAGATTCATTTCTTGAGGTGGGTTGCGAAGCCATTTTTGAAACCATTGGCAGAGGCGTTTGGAAAGGGCGGTGAGTGTCCACTGATAAGACTGAGCGGCGCTAAATTGGAGAGTGCGAGATTGAGTAGTGGTGAGGATACCGGAGACGGTGAAGGCTTTTTCAGATTGTCCGTCGTGGAGGTAGGTGGACAAGTCGGGATCAGTGAGGCGAACTTGGTTGAGGAACCAGGAGTGAAGCTCGGTGGTGAAGTGGGAGGGAGCATGGAAGTCGGCGTGAGGTTTCAGGGTGAGAGTGATGCCGAGCAGAGCGGTGTCGGTTGACCAGGTGAGGAGGGGCATGATGGCAGCGGATGGCGGGTGTAATGGTGGCAAGGGGAGAGTGGGCAGCAGCGGACAACGACGAGTGCGTGAGGTGGTGTTAAGTGAGAATGCCTGCAACAACGTAGGCAGCATCGGCGACCATGCCGAGTAGGGTGACGGGATTGTTGGCGGGTGTAATGTAGCAACTGCTGGAGACCGTGTAGAGATAGCTCACAGTCGATCGGACGTACACGACTAGTACGGTTGAAGAGGGCAGGATTTTGAGCAGCGCATCGATTTGGGGTTTTGCTTGGGTATCTCGATCGGGGTTGACTAAGCTAGAAAATCTTTGCTGGTTGGGTGTGACCCAATTCTCTAGGTCAAGGATGACAATGTTGGCGGTTTCACTGTGAAGTTGTGGTCGATCGCGCAGAAAGCGCACGTCTCGGAAGCCTCGGACGGTGAGGAGCTTAAATTCGTTGGGGGGTTGAATGGCGTTGGGAAGGTAGTAGTGGACGATCGTGTCGCCGATGATGCGCTCTCTTTGGAGGGTGCGTTTTAGGTTGTTGACTTCGGTTTGAACTAGCGCTGTGACGTGACCCTCGACTTCTTGACGGATAGCGTCGCGGGCGACTTTTTTGGCATCGTCTAGATTTTTGCCGAAGATGAAGGCGATCGCGCCTCCCAAAAAGCCAAAAATGACCAGGACAAATTTCATGGTGTCCACGAAGGTTTTGAAGCTTTCGTTGAGGTCTTTGTTGGCTTGGGTGATGAAGTCAAGCTGTTTGCGGAGGAGTTCGACTTCTGGAGTTTTGGGAGGCGCGATCGGGGTTTGGGCGAGGTGGAAGAGGTGGGTTGGGTCGAGGAGGGGGAGCCAGTCCATAGGGTGTTGTGTAAAAGCTTTGGGAATTATAACGCTGAAGCTTTACAACGCCGACGGCAGCGGATGGCGACTCGGTGAGTAGCAGGGGATATCACATTCAACAGGAAGCGGATGTTTGACTCGTTGTTGCACGGTTTTCCCTCTCCATCCGACCTACCTTTTCCTCATACAGATCAATCATCCGCTCTCTTCTTAGACAAGTAATCTTGGTGACGCAACCAACTCGACATTAGCTGAAATTGTTTCCGTCCCCTTGCGGGGAAGAGGTCATGGAATATTTAACATCAAGTCAAAAGTTGACACGGCACCGTTTCCGTCCCCTTGCGGGGAAGAGGTCATGAAATAAGACAGTGCCAACTTTACACTTTCAGGGCTGAAGTTTCCGTCCCCTTGCGGGGAAGAGGTCATGAAATACTTTACTCGCTGGGAGTTTAGCCCTGACTATGAGGCGATATGCCTCTTTTCGTTTCCGTCCCCTTGCGGGGAAGAGGTCATGAAATCTTTCCCTTTCAAATTCTTTATCGCTTCTCTTCTAGTTTCCGTCCCCTTGCGGGGAAGAGGTCATGAGATATACCCACCCAACTGATGCACGATCGCATCGTTGACCTGTTTCCGTCCCCTTGCGGGGAAGAGGTCATGAAATTAAGGAGTTGAAGGCGCGATCGCGCGTTGCTTTCACAGTTTCCGTCCCCTTGCGGGGAAGAGGTCATGAAATCTAAAGTAACCCGATTCTAGTCAAGCCTGTCAACAGTGTTTCCGTCCCCTTGCGGGGAAGAGGTCATGAAATGGAAGGACACGACATCATAGATCTTCTGGACAACCTAGGTTTCCGTCCCCTTGCGGGGAAGAGGTCATGAAATCGACTACGATATGCTGACCAAACTTATCATCTCTGAGTTTCCGTCCCCTTGCGGGGAAGAGGTCATGAAATTTCTTCAACAGCACTGTCACGAATACCGAGTCAAAGGGTTTCCGTCCCCTTGCGGGGAAGAGGTCATGAAATCGATCGCCCGTGATGCGTTTTGGACATTTGCGTGGGGTATGGCGTTTCCGTCCCCTTGCGGGGAAGAGGTCATGAAATGCGGCTAACTGGCGAGACCGACGAAACGCTTAGACAGATGTTTCCGTCCCCTTGCGGGGAAGAGGTCATGAAATCTAGTCGCACCTGCACCGAGAAGCTCGACGGAGCCATAAGGTTTCCGTCCCCTTGCGGGGAAGAGGTCATGAAATTTAGACTACTGTGATTTGTTCATAAAGAACGATCTACAGATGTTTCCGTCCCCTTGCGGGGAAGAGGTCATGAAATACAAAGAACTCGGAGCGCCGCCGACGTTCATGGCTTTGTTTCCGTCCCCTTGCGGGGAAGAGGTCATGAAATATTCAAGCCGTCGCTCTTTACAGCCCCCCTAGTGGCGTTTCCGTCCCCTTGCGGGGAAGAGGTCATGAAATACGAAAAGCTGAAGCAGCTAAACGTTGAGTGGCTAACGTTTCCGTCCCCTTGCGGGGAAGAGGTCATGAAATTCGAGACGATTGCCGACAAAGAATCTGACGAAGGGTTTCCGTCCCCTTGCGGGGAAGAGGTCATGAAATCAAGGCTTCTCAGACGCTACGGATGATCAACTGATGTTTCCGTCCCCTTGCGGGGAAGAGGTCATGAAATACATAGGCAAGCAAATGACCGACCTTTTAGAACTGGATGTTTCCGTCCCCTTGCGGGGAAGAGGTCATGAAATCAGATACCTTCTAATCGGCACACTGATTTTTGGATTCGTTTCCGTCCCCTTGCGGGGAAGAGGTCATGAAATTCTCCTGCGTTCGCCTAGGCGCCTCCGTTCCAATGTTTCCGTCCCCTTGCGGGGAAGAGGTCATGAAATAGTTGCGGAGTACATCCTTGAGACAACTGGTAGTAACGTTAAGTTTCCGTCCCCTTGCGGGGAAGAGGTCATGAAATGATTCAGCAAACCAATTCAAAAGGAAAAGCCAAAGAGTTTCCGTCCCCTTGCGGGGAAGAGGTCATGAAATAAAAGTACACGGCAAGAATCTGGAAGGTGATCGCTTTTGTTTCCGTCCCCTTGCGGGGAAGAGGTCATGAAATTCGGTCAAAGTGACCGTTGAACCCGAACCCAAAGAGTTTCCGTCCCCTTGCGGGGAAGAGGTCATGAAATCGCGTCCGTCGAAAGCCTGACTGGGTAAAGCTCCTCAGCCAGAAATCGACAGAGGTAAAAATTTCAACTAAAGAAAAGGCTTTTTCTCTTAAAAAACATTTTCCTCCCTACGCTCAGATGCCCACGGATTCAGGCATCGACATAGGTCAACGACAGTATTTGGTTTTCAAGGATCGGTCGAGGTGTGTCGATACACCCATCCACACACCATACCACTCAGCACTTTCAACACGTCAAGTAACTTTCAGATAATATACACCTTGGGCGGTGGTTGGGGTGGCGCACTCCCGATCGTCAACACCCTCGGCACCGCATCCGCCGGAATCCAGTAAAACCGCACATTATCCTCCGACGGCTCGATTCGCCGCTGCACCTGCTCATGCAGCTTCTTCAGCTTATCCAGCGACACGAAACACTCAAACACGCTTTCCTGCACCCGTCGCCCCTGACCCTCCAAGAAATGAGATAGTTTCAAACGGCGCTTACTATCCGCAATGTCATACACCACTAAAGTCAGCATCGCCCTACACCGCCCTCAAAAACGACTCATACTCGACCCCATCTAACAAACACCGCTGATATTGCCGAATCTGCAACTGCATCGCCCGTCGATAAGACACCTGCCCCTGCACATTCGGATGAGCCACCAATTCACTCATCCGCTCCTCAAACCGCCGCAAAAACAACCGCCGCGCTGCATTTGTCAGATAAATTCCTCCCTCACTCACGTCACTAAAATCCTCCGGTTTCAACACCTGCTGATTAATCAACGTCACCACCAACGTATCCACCACCGGAGAACGAAACTCCTCCATCAAATCAAACGCCAGATGCGGATCATGACGATCGGAGCGATGCAAATTACCCAAATAAGGATTCAACCCCTCCGTCAGCAGCAAACTCAGCACGTTGTTAAACAACAGCGTATATCCAAAACTCAGCAGACTATTCACCGCATCTTTGGGCGGGCGGCGACTCCGATCCGTTAAGCTAAACCCCGGATTGATCAACAACCGCCCCAATGCTGGAAAATATCGCGCCGCTGCTGCACCCTCATAGCCCCGTAGTGATTCTATTTGAGCCACAGTTGCCACCGATTCAAGATCTCGATCAATGCCCCCAATTGCCCTCTCCACCTCCATCACTTGCCGCTTGCGATTGAGCCTCAGCAACAACTGACGAGAATTCATCAACTTGCCCCAAACCATTGATCGTGCCATCTCTAGCTGAAAGATTTGATCATGACGGCGATCAAACTGGGCTGACTCCACTGCTAAATTGCAGCGCTCTGCACTCCACAAATGTCCCTTATAGCGCCCACTCTGAGACAAAAACACAACCGGAACTTGCTCCTCCAAACAAGCCGAAACTGCTGCCGTGCTGAGATGAACGTTGCCAAACACCAGCACTTGCTCAACTTCTTTGATAGGCACTCGCACTGGAGAAAGCAGCCCCTCTGACAGCAAATCGTCAGCCTTGATCTTTGGTTTAGGCTCATCAACTACAAACCGTTCCTGTTCCTTCCGCAGAGTCGCGCCCTGGTGAACCAGATAAAGTGAAGACATGGGAAAACCCTCGTGCAGTTAGCTCGCAATCTCACACCCCAACTGTTCCTAACTTGCCCCATTCTTTTGAGGGCTAACGGGGTTCATTTGTTCGCTAATTGCCGCCGCGCCAGCTTGATATAGGTTTTAACCGTCTCATAATTCATCTCTAAATCCGTCGCGATCATCTACTACAATCTCCCCAAAGATGTCCCATTCTTTCAAACCTCATACTCGATAATATCAATCCTCGCGATCGATTCTGCTTATGGCGTTTTTAGAATCAGACCCAATAGACATGCAATCGCATTCCTGACTCATATCAAACTGAAACCGATATTGCTGGTAGATATTTCTCCTTATCTTTATCCCATTCATAGGCTACGACTTTTCCAAGCGCATTAAGATGTTGCCCCAAAAATAAGCTGAATGAAGCGGGACTATATAGGATAATGTGAATTCTTGAAGCTCTAAAATGTTGTCGATAGTGTTGTATTAAACTTTTTGCATGAGCTGCTAAAGCAACTGCATCAGCATTTGAAGTGATTGCGTTATTACCGACTCCAGTTTCTGGTTCTAGGTAGACGATCGCACCGAATTTTACAGATGATTTATGCATCCACTTCTCTACTTGTGAACAAGCAACTCCCGTCACTGAAAACACCATCAGCAATTCATCTCCCTCTTCATCTGTTTCTTTAGTCACCTTAAATTTCAGATTAGACGGAGAAACCTGCGATTTCCATTTCTGGGTCACTCCATTTGTGAGCTGCTCAATTTCTAAGTCATAACCTGCACAAGATGAAAATGTACAGCCAATCCCCAGAAGTGCAGTTAATGGCAATACCCCTCGTACCCTGATGAAGCGATTGGAGTATGTGTTGCGCCATCGATCTCGGATTTGCCGAAGTTCAGGCAGAAACTTTGCTTCCCAGACTGAGGAATCGGGAATCCGATAGAAAGGATCTTTGCTAAAAGCGTGACTCCAATCTAGTTCAGCCGTCGGTTGATCTGAATATTTGTGTTTAGCCCAACCGTGAATTAAGAGCGTCGGGCTTCCCTGCTGTGATGGAAGTATTAGTTGCTCCTCGATAAATTGATTCACTAATTTGTACACTAAAGCTTCTGGTGAAGCAGGTCTACAAATCGAAAGGTGATCCTCATCCATCGGAGTTGGAATCACACCTGAAATTCCTGGATCAGCACTTGCTTCATTAACAACCAAAATACCTTGCGTCAGCTTCTTCTCGCAATAAACTTGGATCGGAATTTTACTTAATCTAGAATGATTGCGATAAGCCTGATTCAGATTACGTAGTTGAGCATTATTATCTTCCAATTCTCTAAGAGGGTGTTTGAAAAGTCGGTCAAGTAGTAGAAAAGCTCACTCAGTATAAGCTGCGAATAGAAAGCACACAGCGCTGAGAGAGCCAGATGAGTAAAGCATA
>Ga0209512_1004008_pt1 | contig 13299 bp, 10 predicted proteins | sample frozenSSSSmetaG_FD_184142 | JGI IMG/M metagenome (GOLD analysis project Ga0209512, IMG submission 184142) | Glacier valley bacterial and archeal communities from Borup Fiord, Nunavut, Canada, to study Microbial Dark Matter (Phase II) -... | ecosystem: Environmental > Aquatic > Freshwater > Ice >... | reverse complement strand
AGGCAGGCCCTTACCGTCCCAGTGTTCGTCCAGGTCGGTTATGCCCTGCGCCACCGCCTCCGAAAAGCGCATCTGGCGAGCGATGTCGGCGCCGCGGTGGCAGCGGGTGTTGGTGAGCTCGAAGCTGATCTCACCTGTCTGCAGCGCGGTGTCTATGATCAGTTTGAACCGGTCGATTAGGTTCTGCTTCATGCCTGCATTGGCGATGAGATAGCGCAGGAACTGTGGCGCGGTGTGGTCGAGGAACTTGGCCTTGCGTTTGAACATGATGTCGTCGGTCAGATAGAGCTGGCAGACGCGCGCCGCGGTGCTTGAGCAGCCGATGTCTTTGAGCAAGACCGTGTAATAGAGGTCGGTCATCTCGTCGGGGGGCAGTCCCAGTTCGATGCCGATATGAACGCCGATCCAGCAGGCCCGGATCGAGTGACCCACCGGCTGGCCCTCGGTCATGTCGAGCGCATAGCTCAGCGCGCTCACGAGTTCTGCAAGTTGAACGACGTCGTTGTGGGCCATCTGGCGTATCCGTTTGTTTGACCCAAAACCTATCGCCTAGTGATTGCTGAAGGCCTGACGCCTAATCACGACGGACAGATGGGTTAACGAGCCGTCAAGCAAGGCATCCACCCGAATACGGATCAGCGAGTTAACGCGAGCAGCCCAACGACGCCTGCGCTCTGCCTCGATGGCCCGGGCCGCCGGCGTCTTCGTAGGGAACCAATTCGCTCGGCTAACGCAATCGTCTGTCGTCCTGTCTGTCCGATTAGCAGCAATACCGGTGAGCCGCAGGAATAGCCTGCTTGGTCCTGACTTTCTCTCCGCCATACCTAAGTCGTTGGCTGGGGTGAGATCCGAATCAGAATTCGGATTCTGTTACAGTATCCCGTCACAGATGATGGGTGTTTGTTCCTTGCTTAAGCCCGCTGCATCTTTGGTTCACCGGCGGGGTCTGGTCTTCTGGTTTCGCAAGAGCGTTCCGGTGGACCTGATCGATCGCCTTGGAGATTCGGACATCCGCAGATCGTTGCGCACAGGCAACGCGCTGGTGGCCCGACAAAGGGTCTGGACAATGGTGTTGCTGGTTGAGGACGCTTTTGCAGTTTTGCGCGGCGCAGGGATGGCCCCCCGGCGCGCACCACGCATTGAGCGCTGTTCTCAATCACGTCATTGACGACTTCAAGATCAGGACTGAGGAGGGCACGTTCGCCTTCGCTGCGATTGCTTGCGTCCCGCCACACCTTTTTCAAGCTCCGTACGGCCATCCGCTTGTCGCCTGCACTTGCTCGACTGCGCACTGCGCATCGGACGCGGCGAGATCGCTGGAAATCCAGTACTTCATCGCTGGGCCACGCCGGAGCTTGCCGTCCGTAGCGGCCGTGGTGACGGAAAACAGCACCAATCCGCCGTCCTCATTCGACTGCACGATCTGTTCTGCCAGTCGTGCCTGTCGCTCACGACAACCGCGTCACCACCTCGATAGATGGATGAAGTGCGTCGCTGCGGTGAGGGTTTAGCCGTGTTACGGCGCCTCTGTTCCACTCACCGCCGGCCCGTGCACTCGGCGGACCGAGCGCGACAGGCTCGACGATTATTAACCGCGCCGGGGCCGCCGCTGGACGGCCCGCTCTAATTGTGCTTGGCTTGCCACGCCGTCCGGGACCGCCGGAGGGACGCCGAAGCAGGCAGCGAGCGGGGGAGCTCTTGCGTAATCTAGCATCCGCTCTGGTCGCGCTGGCGCTCGGCGCCGGCCTAGCCGCGCCGACGCTGGCAGAAACGCTTGAGCGCATGGCTGGCCAGATGGTGCTGATCGGCTTCCAGGGCAATTCCGTTGACGACAAATCGGTGCAGGCCGTAGCTAAGGAGATCGCCGACGGCACCGTCGGCGGGGTGATGTTCCTCAAGACGAATGTGTTCGATAAGACACACGTGGTCGCGATCAACAAGCTGTTCATGGCTTCTGCCAAGGGTGGCCTGCCCCCTTTCATCTCGGTCGATCAGGAAGGCGGCGCCGTCCAGCGCCTCACGGAGGCGGTGGGTTTTCCCTCGACGCCCTCGGCGGAGGACATCGGCAAGCTGCGCCTGCCGACGACCCCGCAGCCGGTGTCCGACCTCTATGCGGGAACCGATCTCACCCCAGATCCAAACGTACCGGCCAAGCCGGCCGCAGCGCTGCGGCCGCTTCCCGATCAGGCGGCCGCCCGCAAGATTTACGAAAGGCTCGCGACCAACCTCGCGGCCTGGGGTTTCAACGTCAATTTCGGCCCGGTGGTCGATCTCAACATCAATCCCAAAAATCCGATCATCGCCAAATATGGCCGCTCCTATGGCAACCAGGCCGACGATGTGGGCGCCTACGCCTTCTCCTTCATCGACGCGCACCACCAGCATGGCGTGCTTACGGCGCTCAAGCATTTTCCCGGTCATGGTTCGTCCACCAAGGACAGCCACGCGGGCTTCGTCGATATCTCCAAGACCTGGGACCCGGCGGAGTTCACCAGCTTCAAGTACATCATGCGCAGCCAGGCCGCCGATTTCGTCATGGTTGGCCATCTCTACAATACCCAGCTCAACGGCCCGGCGGACGGCATGCCGGCGAGCCTGTCGCACTTCTGGATCACCGACCAACTGCGCGGCACGCTCCAATACAATGGCGTGGTGATCACCGATGACATGGAAATGGCGGCGGTACGGAAGCTCCTGCCCGATATCAAGAAGCGTGTCATCACCGCCGTTAAGGCGGGCGAGGATGTGCTGCTGTTTTCCAACACCTCCAATCCGCGCCCAGGCATCGGCGCCGAAATCGTGAGAATCCTCGTTGACGAGGCCAAGGCCGATCCGGCCTTCGAAAAACGCATCGAGCAGAGCTACGCGCGCATCAAGACGCTCAAGACCAATGGTCTGAAATAGCTCAGGCAGCAGGGACAGCAGGCGCATTCTTCCGGGGGGCACAAATGAGTTTGGGCAGAGTTTGGGTCTATTGGATACTGGGCGCACTGGCGGCACTGCTGCTGGCGCTGCCCACGCTCGGCACTGCTACCGCCGCGGTCGGCGACCCGCCCAAAGCGCGCCGCGCGCTGGTCATTGGCATCGACGGCTATACCGATAAAGACCTGTCCGTCGCGGGCAACCGCACCAGCGAGGATGCGCGCCAGATCGCTGAGGTTCTGAAGGATGTCGCTGGCTACCAAACCGTCGTCACCGTCCCGTCAAATGCCGACAAGCGCACTTTCAGCAAATACTTCTTGGAGTTTTCCAAGCAGGTTCAGCCTGGCGACCTCGTCGTCGTCTTCTATTCCGGCCATGGCATCGAGTTCGAGGGCCAGAACTACCTGCTGATGGCAGATGCAGAAAGCCCCTTACCGCGCGACAACGACGAAACGAGGGAGGCGCTGAAGTTCACGGCCCTCTCGCAACAGGGCCTACTCCAGGACCTAAAGTTCCGCCATCCCGGCAATATCATTCTAATCATCAATGCATGCCGCGACACCGTCGGTCCGGGGGCTACCCTCGGGGATGGCGACATCGAAATCCCAGCACCATCTGCTCGCGGCACCACGGAGGCCGGCACCATGGTCATCTACGCCACGTCTAGCGGCAAACCGGCCCAAGTGTGTCTCAAAGAGGACTGCGCGGACGACCCCAGCCCTATGACCGTGTTTCCCCGTCGGCTGGTCGAAGCCTTGCGGCAGCCCAACCTAACGGTGGAAAGCCTCGTAGGAACTGTCGGCGAGCAGGTTTACGACGATGTCCAGCAGTCGCTCGGCGAGACCCAACTGGTCAGCTTTGACAGCCAGATAGCGCCTCCAGTCAAGAAGTCGCTGTACCTCGGCCCGATCGGCGACCCGCCGGCGCCCGACCAAGAACCTCTGCGCTTCCTCGCCGCCACTAGCACCAACACGATCGATGGCTGGAGCGCTTTCCTCACCGACTTTCCTGACGGCCAGTTTGCAAGCCGGGCGCGCTCCGCCCTCAACCTGCTCAAAACGCAGGAAGAGGCGAACCGCTTCACGGTCGCGGCCAATCTCGATACTGTCGAGGCATGGAGCGCCTTCCTGCGGGACTATCCCATCGGAAAGTACTCAGCCCCCGCCGAGATTCGGCGCCAGGCGCTTCTGGAGCCGCCCAGGCCGACACGATACCTCGCCACATACAACGATCTAGATTTTTTTGGATCCGACATCGCCAGCGCCCACGCCGGCTCTTTTGAAGCCTGCGCAACGACTTGCGAGCGCTATGAGGGGTGCACGGCCTTCACGTTCAACAATAACACCAAGCGGGCCGACGCGCCCAATTGCTTCCTCAAGAACAGCACGGGCCAAGTCTATCCGTTTCCCGCCGCCTTTTCCGGCGTCATCTTCGACCTAAACGACGAGAATGCGCCAACCTTCGACTTCGACTCGATCGAAAGCGAGAACCGGCTCTTCGCCGATACGGACATCACGTTCCACGACTTTTCGAATGACCCGCTCAGTGGCGTGCACTCGCTTGCCGGGTGTCGGCTTGCCTGCCTCAAAGATTCAAGCTGCGAGGCGTTCAGCTATGTTGTGAAGCTCAAGCAGTGCTGGCCTAAGACGACCGACGGGCCGACCAGCTACAAAGCCGGCATTATCACCGGCGTAAAAGAAAGCTTTAGCCGGGCTCCCGTCGAGGTCAGGGACCTGTCGAAATGATCGAACCCGTTTCGACCTCGTCGATACCGAGGCCCTGCATCTGCGCCATATACTGCCCTTCCTGCACCTGCAGCGCCCGCTGCCAGGCCAGTTGGTAAGGCTTCTTCAGCACCACGGCTTCAATCACAGGAATGGCCGCGATATTGGGCGTAATCGGCCGCTCGGCGGGCGAGGGATAGTACATCTCGTCGATCGACACGTCGGCCGCCACGGCCGCCGGCTGGCCCAGCGCGGCAATGGCGACGAGCGGCAGCACGGCAAGGCGCAGGGCGCGCGGGGTAGCCATCGTCAGATGCCTCAATTCGATTGCACTTCGAGTTAATTTGTACATAACAAAGGTTAAGAAAGACTAAAGAGACCCGGTTCACGGGACTTTGCCCGTCCACCGGCACCTGTACTCGCCGGGCTACAAACCACTCCCTTCCGCCATCTGGAGTATTCGCTCGGCGGCACGAATGTGATTGGAGGGCATATTTTGTGGGTCTGCCGAGGACGGCCCCTTTTAAAATCACCGACCTGAAATGCGCCGTGATCGCGTCGAGCCCAGTCCTCAAAATCAACACCGACGAGGGAGTCACCGGCTGGCACCAGATCGAGACGCCCAAGCCCTACGTCGAGCGGTCGCACCTGCCGGTAAGGCGCACCCTCGACCAGTTGGGTATCGCGCGCCGGACCTTCTACCGCTGGTATGACAGCTACCTCGGTGGCGGTCCGGAGGCACTGGAAGACCGGCCCTCGGCACCGAGCCGGGTGTGGAAACGTATCCCCGCTAAAATCCATGACCAGATCATCGAGATGGCACTGGAACAGTCCGATCTGTCGACTCGGGAACCGGCCGTGCGCTTCACCGACGAGAAGCGTTACTTCTTCTCATAGGCCAGCGTTTACAGGCTGCTCAAGGCCCACGACCTGATCACCAAGCCCGGCCTATGTGGTTGATCAAGGCGGCCTATGCGTTCCGCATCAGGCCGTGCGACCCAACCAGATGTGGCAGACCGACTCCGGATGTATCTGTCGAGCGTGCTCGACGACTTCTCGCGCCACATAATCGCCTGGAAACTGTGCACCAACATCCGGCCCCAAAATGTGACCGACAGGCAGGACATGGCGCTGGCGGCCTCAGGCTGTGATCAGGCCGACGTCCACCACAAGCCGCGCCTGCTCAGCGACAACGGCCCCAGCTCACGTCCGGCGCGCTCCGTGCATCGCCAGACGCAGGGCAAGATCGAACGCTGGCATCAGACGCTCAATAACCGCACCCTGCTCGAAAACTGCTTCCTGCCCGGCGACCTCTCACGCCAAATCGAGGCCTTCGTCGAACACTACAACCACCGACGCTACCAGAGAGCCTCGATAACGTCACCCCGGCCGACGCCTACTTCGGCAGGGCCGAGGCCATCATCAAACAGCGCGAAATGATCAAGCGACAGACCATCCAACATCGACGCTTGCAGCACCGAAAACTCGGAGCATAACATCAATACCAAGACGAGCCCGGCACTCTGATAATGCACGACCCAGACTGAGCCAAATGATCTGACGACGTACAGACTAGGGCAAGCATAACCGGCCTGCTCTGGTCTCGCTGGACTATTGCAGAGTGACGAACTGAACGCGACGGTTTTCGGCGGCGTAAGGATCGGCGGGATTCTTCAGCTGATGCTTTCCAAATCCGTAGGGGACAAGGCGGGTGGGATCGACCTGGTCGTAGTAGGCGAGGTAGTCGACCACTTTCTGGGCGCGGTCGCGGGCGAGCGGGTCGTTGACCTCGTCAGGTCCCTTGGCGTCGGTGTGCCCGCCGACAAGGAACTTGTAGTCCTTGAGGCGTGGGTCGTTAATCGCAGCGGCGACCTTGTCGATCGAGGTTTTGGAGTCTTCGGTCAGTTCGGACGAGCCAAACGCGAAGTTGATTTCAACGGAGATCGTAGCGGCCTCGGTCTTCTCAATGAGCTCCAGGACCTTTTCGGGACCCGGGTCATTCTCCTTCGCAAACACACCGATGCCCAGATGGTTGGCCCCAAGCACGTTGTTTACAGGCGGCGTCAGCGCATTTACCAAGTCGTCGGTGGATTGCGCCAGCGCGGGGGCCATGCCGGAAAGTGCGAGGCAGGCGGCGGCGAGCAGCATACGGATCATTTGAGCACCCCGATGATAATGGTGTTGCGCGGCGATTTCGGTGCGACCTCGATCCCGAGGGTCGTCTTTGCCCGGACCTGCGTGATCGGATAATTGGCGAAGTCGTGCTTTATGCCTTCGATATCGCGCTGCTCGGGATCGCAGACGGCGATGACAGTGTCGTGGTCGACCGACTCTGAGGTAATCCTGAGGTCGAACCCGTCCGCCTCAGTCGGGACAACGGTTGTGCTGTCGGCGGCGACGTAGTTGTCGGGCCGGAATTTATTGGGGAACAGCACGGTTAGAACGCCCTGGGAGTCGATATCGATGATGGTCAGATAGCAGGCGATGGAGTTTTTGGCGGTGAGAACGACCTTTTCACCGACGTTGTAGGCAAGCTTGTCGGAGGTGATAGTGACGTCGCTAGCCGGGGTATCGACAGGCTTCAGTGGCGGGACCACCGGCGTTATTTCACCTTGCTGCGTGGGGGCCACATAGTTGGGATCGTCCAGTTTGCGGCAAATGTCGGCGCGATCGCTCAGATCATTGGTGAGGCTCGCCCTGATGCCAACCCAGCGCAGGTCCTGCGCGATAGCAGCAAACTGGCATTCGAACGGTCCTTCGCCCAATTCGTTCGCCTCGACGAAATTGCCGGTCTCGCGTCTCACCGGGTCGGTGCCGCCGTTCAATCGGCCGACGAAGCCTGCAACGGTCAGCCGGTTTGAAAGAGCCGCGCGGTTCAAGCTGGGCACATCGAGCCAGAGCTCAGCGGCCAGCTTCTTAAGGTTGGCTGCCGGGTCGGGCGATGTGAGAGGGTCGACATAGGCCGTGGCAAGACGCGTGACTGGGTCGAACCCGCCCAAGCTGTTGTGGTCACCAACTAGAACAAGATACTTCCAGCCGGGGCTCTGCTCGCTCAGCCCGATGGCGCGATAGGCCTCGATAACTGCATCCGCAAATGTGCGTGCGTCCTGATCCTGCCAGCGCTCGAGATTTGCGCCATCGTAGAGGTATTTGATCAGCTCAAGATCGTCCTGCGTGTAGTCGCGAGAGATGGCTGCGCCCATGTTGGCGAAGTACGGACCTACGCTGTCGACGTTCTCCTTCATACCATTGAAGTGGCACGCCATGCAGCTGAGCCCGTTGAAGATATCTTCGTTGGTGGGTTTGATGACGTCGCCGGTCTCGGTATTCTTGAAGCGCTTCAGGAACAGGTACTCCCAGTAGCGGACAGGGAGCGCATTCTTTTCGAAATTGTCGTTCTTCAAGTTGACGATGTCGTTGGGGGCCGAGGGAAGCGGAGTGCCCTTTACGGTGGTGATGAAATATCCCTGCAGCCCATTGTGCAGCGAGAAGATCATTTCTCCGCCGTCGTGCACGAAACCGAGGCCTTTGGCGCGTGCCTCGGAGCTGAGCTCGCTCGGCTCGAGCGGGTTTTTGGGGACTGCGTCAAAGCCGGAGTTGCCTGAGCCGAAGTCAAACGACTTCCAGTAGTAGCCGTCCTTCACGGTGGGCAGCGTGTGACGCTCGATGATGCGAGAGAAGCTTGACACGCCACTATCCTTCGGCTCGCCGTCGGGAGGAAAGCCGCCGCGCACGACTCCTTCGACTTGCCTCCGTATGTCGTCTTCGGGGCTGACACGCAGGATTTCGGCTTCAAGCTCCTGCAGGGAATTGGGGAGCCTCAGCAGCTTTTCGTAACGGCCCGGGTGGGTGGCGACGCGCACCAGCCAGTCGCCGCGGGCAAAGATTTGAGCCTCGGGTGAAAAGCGCTGGCCAGTAGTCGTGTAGTTGGGAATGGCACTTAGGAACTGGGTGGTGGCCAAGACGATCGCATTGGGATCGGATTCGAGCGGATCGACCGTGGGGACGCCTGAATAGGGATACTCGGCCATTAGCTTCGTCCACTGATCAGTCGACCAGCCAAGGTCAGAGAGAAAGAAGCGGTATATGGTTTGGTCTGGATCCAGAGCCACCAGCTTAGCGATCGAGCTGTTGGTCGAGAGGCTGTTGAGACCGCGCGCAAGACCGGCGCGGTAGATGTCAAGATCCTCGGAGCTGGCGCCTTCGTTTCTGAGATTTGTGAGGAGTACATAGCGCGCATCGGCCCGCCGCTGGTCCGTGAGCGAGAAGAGGTCGGTGGTGATGGTTTTGACCACTGTAGTGATGGAGATCGACACTGCGGCGGCCGGCGTGACGGGAGTGGTGCCCGGCTTGGTCTCGACAATGGATGGTTGCCCCTCCGAGTCGAGGCTCGCCAGATAGGCCCTGGCCTGGTCGAGCCCCCCATCGCGGCATGCGATAGGGGCGTGGACGCCGTCATAATCGTCTGGGAGGCAGGAGACCCAACTGATCAGGGCATCGAACTGTTCGTCGGTAAGCCCTGGCAAGGTGCCTTGTGGCATGCCGTTCTTGCCGTCTCGCTTCCTTTTTGTCTGCCGGATGATTTCGGATTTGCCAGGCTGACCGGGCACCACGACCGGATTGAAATCAGACATGTTGACGAGCGCATCGGCATCACCCAGCGCGAGGTCGCTGGCGGGTTTGTCCTGATGCTCCGAATTGGTGCGAAGCGCAGGGCTCGCCCCATGGCATTGGGCGCAGACGCCCGTCAGCACCGCTGCCGCATTCTTCTGGATTATGGCAAAGTCGTCCTCCGCCGCGGCGGGAGCCGCCAACGTGAGGGAAACAAGTATGGCAGCGACCGCCAGCCATGAAAAACCCGAAGCGCGTCCAAGTCCAACAGTCATGATGCCCCCCTCCAGCTCCCCTCAATCGCGGTGTTGTTGGCGCTACAACTCCCTGTAGGGCGAGACCAACCAACCGCCTGCACGATCTTCATCAGACAAATCGGGTAAGTTTTGCCAACACTATTCTGACGGCCAAATGAACAGAGCGTCAGTCAACACGACCCGCTGTCGAGAAACACCGGGTGTCCGCGCCGGAATGCATCACATCCGCGTGATAGGCTTCGGAGGGGTGTCAACCGAAGTCTGGGCAACCGGCGGGCAGATTGCTGCCGGCTAAGGGCCTTGCTATGAAAGGCCGACATTGGGGGTATACGAACGATGTGGACGGAAAGGGGTTGGCTCTTCACGATTTCGCTGTTGGCCGGGCTGGCGCTCGCGACGCTCCTGGTGAGTGTGAGCGACGCTTCGGCCTTCGCGCGCCGGGCGCTGGTGATCGGCATCGACGGCTATTCCGATAAGGCGCTGGAGGTGCCAGGCGGGCGGACCCGCGAGGATGCGGTGCAGGTGTCGAGCGCGCTCGTGATCGCGCAGTACGACACGGTGGTAACCGTCGCGCCGGATTCCAACAAGCAGATGTTTATCGCTACACTCGAAGCCTTCCTGGATACCGTAGAGGAAGGCGATATGGTGGTGGTGTTTTATTCGGGGCACGGGGTCGAGTTTAACGGCGACAACTACCTGATGCTGAGGGACGCGACAGCTGCGTTGCCCGTGACAAAGCTGGCACGCCAATCGGCGCTTGAAAGCGTTGCCGTGTCGCAGCGGGGGTTAATGGATGCCCTACGCGAGAAGAACCCAAAATTCCTCGTACTGATTATCAATGCCTGCCGCACCCGCGCCGACGATCAGGCGATACTTGGCGGCGCCATCGATATCCGCGCCCCGCAGAGGCTCTCGGTGCGTCAGCCGAGCACGATGGTGATCTACGCGACTGCTAGCGGCACTCCGGCCTTTGCCTGCCTGTCAGACGACAAGGAGTGCAGCACGGATCCTAGCCCGATGACGGTGTTCACCCGGCGCCTTGTCAGCGCGCTTTCCATCCCCAATCTGCCTGCCAAGGATCTGTACGAAATGGTGGGGGAGCAGGTAGAGGCCGATGTTTCCAGCTCGATCGGCGAGTTGCAGACCGCAAGCCTCGACGACCAGATTCCTTTTGCGGAACAAAAGCAGTTATTCCTCGGCCCGGTCACAGCCGACCCTCCTTTTGTTCGAGCCTCCCCCAAACCCATCGTTCCCGCGATCAGGCCGGTTCGCGACACTCAGACCTTGGCGCTCAATGTTCAGAAAGAGCTGCAGCGGCTCGGTTGTTACAAGGGCGCCCTTGACGGAAACTGGGGACCGAGCAGTCAGAAGGCCCTCGCTGACTTTGCCAAGCGAAGCAGCTTTGATTTTGGTTCAAAAGACCCCAGCGAAAACCTGCTAGAGACGCTGATACTAGAGAAAGGTGGCCCCGTGTGTGTCGTCGACGTAAAGCCGCAACACGTTGCGGTGATGGCTGTTAACGGTATTTGGACCTTCAGCTCTGACTGTAACAGTGGCAGCTACAATGGTACAATTGAGCTAAATGGCCCAAGGGGAACGCTTCGCGGGCTTGTTACGGGAGCAATTAGTGACGTGACAGTAAAAGGTCATTCCCTGAACTTCGTGAACAAGTACAACGCCTTTGGGAGCGTAGTGGAATATTGGTCGGGGACAATTGCAAAGAACGGCCAGTCCGTTGGCGGCAGCCTTTCGGACACAACTGGCGACCGCTGTATATTTTCACTGGCGCGGTAGTGTAAGGGTGATGAGTTAGGCACACTCCCCCTCCCGTATTAGTAAATTTTTGATCCGCCGCTGCTGCTCCCACGACCGTTGCAGGCCCGCCGGAGGACCCACGAAGTTTATCGAGCCGCGTTGTTGAGTCCACGTCGATTGCTTGCGTCCCGCAACACCTTCTTAAAGTTCCGCACTGCAAATCCTCTGTCGTCATTACCTGCTCGCCTGCGCACTACGCATCGGACGCGGCTCGATCGCTGGAGATCCAGAACTTCATCGCCGAGCCACGTCTGAACTTGCCGTCAGTTGCGGCCATGGCGACGGAAAACAGCACCTATCCACCATCCTCATTCGACTGCGAGATCTGTTCTGCCAGTCGTTGTCCCTGTCCCTCACTATCGGCGATAGCCAAATCGTCGGAGCATCCTGTTGAAGTCAGTTTCGCGGAGATTCAAACTCTGCTGCACCGACTGGCGATCGACGCCAAGCTGGCGCATATATTGGATGGGCCGGCTCGAGGTCTTACTTCGAACTGGGAGGATGCCTGCGACCATAGGAGCTTGGCGATGCTCGACGCCAGTTGAAATTCGCTTTCCGCAGACGTGGAATTGCGGGGATACCCCAACTGCCTCGGCAGTCGGCAATACCTGTTGGCCGGCGATCAGGCCCCAGGTCTCTAGGCCAAGCTGGTTCAAAGACCCAGACGACCATGGGTTTGCCTTTGTCATCGTAAGGTCGAATACGGCCGACCCCTTGGGTGACGACCGCCTCCTCATGCCACGACAGCCAGGGGGGCTTGACCCGCGATACGGAAGCAACTGACCAATTCGCACTGCCTGCCACAACGCAGAGCTCTCCGGCGTTAGTCGTGACTGGCCCAGCAGCACAACTATGTCGAAGTCCTGATATGCATTCGATCCGATTGAACTTGCCCCGCTTTAGTGGAGAGGCATTGGCTCATTTCACGACCCGGTTCTGGAACTGAACGGGGCTCTGGTAGTCTAGGGCGGAGGTTCGCCTCACAGGGTTGTAGAAGCCGTCAATGTAGAGGGCAATGGCCTGCTCGGCATCCTGCCTGGTCTGGAAGCGCGTGCGCCAGACGAGTTCGGATTTGAGCGTCTTGAAGAAGGTCTCGACCATGGCGTTGTCGTAGCAGTTGCCCTTCCCCGACGTCGAGATGCGGATGCCGTTCCGGCGCAGTTCGCCCTGGTAGTCCACAGCACAGTATTGGGCGTATTCAACCGGTCGTCGCAACACTGGGGTATTGGCCAGATTTTAGATGTTCGTTCAAGGCTTCGGCTGGTGTCTTCTAACCAAGCGTTTTCCGGGGCCTGTTGTTCAGCGCGTGAGCTACCGCTTGGATCTCTTGGGCGGTCCACCGCGACAGGTCGGTGCCCTTCGGAAAGTATTGCCGCAAGAGGCCCTTGGTGTTCTCGTTCGTGCCGCGCTGCCACGGACTGCGGGGAGCTGCGAAGAAGACCTTCACCCCGGACTCGCTCGTGAAGCGGGCGTGGTCGGATAGTTCCTTGCCACGGTCCCAGGTTAATGAGCGCCACATTCGGGCAGGCAGAGTCTTCACGGTGTCCTTGAGCGCATTGGCCATGGCGACAGCTCCATAGCCGGCCAGCGCGGGGCCGTTCTTAGTGCGTTGAACCAGCCCGTAGCCTTTGTCGCGAGGCAGGTGGACGAGGCTGGTAATGCGACTTGATCGCTCGACCAGGGTTCCTATTGCGGATCGGTTCAAGCCGATGATCAGGTCGCCCTCCCAATGCCCGGGCACCTCACAGTCTTCTACTTCTGCGGGCCGGTTGGAGATCATCACAGCCTCGCTGACATGTGCCCATGCCTTTGCCCGAGCCCTGGCCCGCGGGATACGCAACGCCCGGCCGCGGCGCAGGCAGCCGACCAACTCGCGTTCGAGAGCACCTCGGCCTTGAATGTAGAGTGCCTGGTAGATGGCCTCGTGAGAGATGCGCATGGATTTGTCCTCCGGGAAGTCGACCTGCAGC
>Ga0209512_1004006_pt1 | contig 13303 bp, 7 predicted proteins | sample frozenSSSSmetaG_FD_184142 | JGI IMG/M metagenome (GOLD analysis project Ga0209512, IMG submission 184142) | Glacier valley bacterial and archeal communities from Borup Fiord, Nunavut, Canada, to study Microbial Dark Matter (Phase II) -... | ecosystem: Environmental > Aquatic > Freshwater > Ice >... | reverse complement strand
CCCGTTCTTTTACGGTAAAGCCCGCAACATCAATATCCACCATCAAATGGTCTGGTTTTACATGGAAAGTTAAAAGTGGGACAGGTGGCCCAGGACCAAATAATTGGGCTGCAAATTCTTCAAATGTATGGTTAGATACTAATGGCAATCTTCATTTGCAAATTTTAAAAGTTGGCGAAAAATGGTATTGCTCTGAAATTGAAACTCTACAAACATTAGGGTATGGCGAATATACCTTTGAGGTTTCTACCAATGTTGAAAATTTAGATAAAAATATTGTTTTAGGTTTATTTACCTATGAATCTGATACAAAAGAAATCGATTTAGAGTTTTCAAGATGGGGTAATGTATCTGATCCTGCTGGCTGGTATATTGCTCAACCCTCGACAACTGAAAGCAGGAAGAACTTCTCTCTTAATTTATCTGGCGATTATTCCACGCACAAATTTACATGGTCGCCAAGTGGAATCTTCTTTCAGAGCTTTCATGGGTTCTCAATGGATTATCCTATTAATCAATGGAATTACGTGGGATCAAATAATCCTCCAGCGGGTAACGAAAAAACACATCTAAATTTTTGGTTATACAATGGTACCCCCCCTTCCAACCAACAAGATGCCGAAGTCATAATCAAATCTTTCAAATTCAAACCAATTGAACCTACAATTACCTTAACAGTACCCGCAGGAGGAGAAAAATGGGAAATCGGACAGAAAAAATTAATTCAATGGAAATCAACCTATTTAACTGGTAGGGTTAATATAGAAATTAATGGGGACTACCCCAATAGGGGTTGGGATCCATTAGAAATGAATGTTATCAATAACGGTAGTTACCTGTATAGTGTTGATGGTACTGAAGGTTCTGCAAAAAGAATACGAATATCTTCAGTGAATAATTCTGATGTAAAGGCAGAATCTGGAAACCTGACATTTACAAAACCATTTGAGTTGATAATATTAACATCCCCTAAAGATGGTGACAAGTGGCCAATAGGTTCTATACAAACTATAAAATGGGAAACAAATAGTTTGTTTCAAAATGTAAATATTGAAGTGAATGGCAATTATCCAAATGGGCAGTGGGGGCCAATTGAAAGAAATATTACTAATAATCAGGTATACTTTTATACGGTAAATGGAACTGAAGGAACAGAGAAACGAATTCGAGTATCATTAACTAACAAACAAGCAGTAAAAGGTGAATCTGATAATTTTTCATTTACTCAACCTGTAGCCACTATTCATGTATTAAAGCCCAATGGAGCGGAAATGTGGGATATTGGCACTACTCAAAATATCGAGTGGGAATCAAAGAACTATACAGGAAAAGTCACTATTGAAGTGAACGGAAATTATCCTAATGGGAAATGGGAAACAATTATTGAAAACACAGAAAATGATGGCACATATACCTATAATAAAGTTGAGGGTACTCCTGGAAATCAGAAAAGGATAAGAGTAAAGTCATTTGCAAATCAAACAATTTCAGATATTTCAGATAATAATTTTACCTATGAACCGAGACCGATAACTGAAACGAACTCAATAATTGATATATTGGTTTGGTTGGCTAATAATAAAAAAGAAGAAGAAGTTATTGAAAATAGCAATCTTTATAAATTATACTATGATAACAAAAAGCCACAAAAAGTTTATGGATATATCTCCGGTAGTTTGCCTGTTAAACCAGGTATTGATCTTGGGGTAAAATTCTTTATTGACCTTGATGATTATTATTCGGCCGAAAGAGCATTTTATTATCCTAAACAAATTGGAATAACCAATGAAGGTAAGGAAGAACAGTGGATTACAATATGGGTTGATGCGGAGATTTCAACTGAAATTGGTGTTGGACTTCCAATAGGAATTGGATATACTTCACCAGAAGATTTTGATAAAAATATACCTGATTCTAAAATGCCATTCAATTTCAGAGCACTTAATACTAAATTACTATTTTATGAATTAGGAGGTTTAGAATCAAATATTGATGGAACTGTTTGGAAACCCTATGGTAAAATAAAGGAAATTCCATCACTTAGTTTAACTTTCGACGCAATAGGTTTTAATTTATATAAGTTCGAGATTAAAAAAGATGCTTTAGATCAAATTGTTAATAAAGTCATAATTGGACAGACTAACAATGGAATAATTGATTTAACATATAATCAATATATTTTCAATACACTGATTTCCAGTTTCTTTTCAACTGGTTTATATGGTAATATTCTTATTAATCCAGATCTTTCAGGCAAATTAAGGCCATTTTCAAGTACAGATAACAATATAACAGGAGTTGACGGTGTGATTAACTATTTGAATCCTATTAATAGGAAAGATGCAAATACAAATGATTATCCAGCTGTGCCAATAACATTTTCAAAGTTACCATTAAATGATAATGATGCTTTATTAACTTTTCAGAATGTTGGAAATGAACCTGCTGACTTTGTTGTTAAGGTTAGAAATGTGCCAAATGGTTGGTTTGTTGGTGCAACTGACGACAATTATGGATTAATTAATAATAGCTATACCTTTAATAAAAATGACAACTCTTATGAATTTTCCAATGTTCTTAATTCTGACGATCCGAGGCATTTTGAGGCTACATTTTGGAAGATTGCATGTTTAAGTACGGCACCTGATGAGGCGGATTTGACTTTTGAGCTATATTACAAAAGAAGTCTTCTGGACGGGAAGAAAGCGCTGGATACAAAAATGATAAGAGTTAAAAAACAAAAATCGGATGGGAATAGTGCTCCACGTTTTGTACCAGTTTCTCCAAATTCGAATGTGAATCTATCATCTGATGATGAATTAAAAATAAATTGGAATGATACCGACATGGATGATAATGCCTCAATCGCTATTGCATTAGATCCAGATATATTAGGTTCGACTCCATGGGAAGGAAAAGAGAATCATTTTTGGATCGCTAAAAATGTCAAAGAAGATGATGATGGTTCAGATGGAAATTTTACTTTTAAAACCAAAGATTATCCTGCAGGAAACTTTTGTTTATGGGCAGTTATTTGGGATGGAAAAAATGAACCTTATTATGTGAAATTTAATGGGATTATCAACATTTCTTTGTTCGATAATATATTTCCCTATCCTATCATTAATTCAGAACAAAATATCTGGGAGAATTCAAATTCATCTCGTGATATAAATTTCTTTGACAATATAGGATTATATACAACATCTTATCAAATTGTATCAAAAAGCAATCAAAAAAGTGCAAGCATAACTGAAAATAATTTATCATCATTTACCTTGTCAGAAGATAATTGGCAACCCTTAACAACTAATGGATCAGCGATTCTCTCCGAATCTGGAAACAATCTTGAAGACAGTTTAACTACTGATTGGAAAATTAATAATGCTGATTGGAACAACATAATCGCAAATAACCAAGATTTAGGGAAACAATATATCTTTCTAAAAGTTACTGATGATGCAGGGAATACATACATAACACCTGACGAGAATTCTGCATTTGAATTTAAAATTGACATTCACTCTCCGAATGTAACTATTTTGAATCCAACTGATGGGCAGAATTTACAATCAAATTCTGTAGATTTTAATTGGACAGCCGATGATTTATTTAATGGAATACAATTAAGTGGTATCGCTGCCGTATTTATTGCTCTCGATCAATCAGTGGATTTTATTCAATTGGAAAACATTGTGACTAATTACATTTTTAAAAACCTGAATGATGGTGTGCACACTATTTATATAAAGGTTAAAGATGTCGCCGGGAACTTTTCCGAACTCAAACATGTTAATTTTTCTATTAACTCAACTATCCCACTGCCGGATATTATCACTACTAATATATCAGCAATTTCTTTAACAGGTGCATTCGGAGGTGGAATTATTTTAGATTCAAAAGGGATAGAAATAATCGAGAAGGGGATTTGCTGGGGTAACACAATCAATCCGACAACCAGTTTACCTACTAAAACAAATGAAGGAACTGGATCAGGAATGTTTACTTCTAAAATAACCGGATTAACTGATGAAACCACCTACCATGTTAGGGCCTATGCTATCAATAGTGCTGGTACTGCATATGGTGAAGATATTTCATTTACTACGATGAAAGAGATCGCTATTGATGCTAATTTTTCAGTAACGCCAATTAGTGATTGCACACCATTAATCGTTAATTTTGCTGACGAAAGCACAGGTTATCCGACCGCCTGGGAATGGGATATTGATAATAATGGGATTACTGATTACACTGATAAAGATCCGACACACACATACAACAATGCTGGTACTTATTCTGTCAAATTAACTGTAACCGATGAATTAGGTAAAATCTCAATCAAAACATCCAATGTTGTTATTATTGCTCAAACATTGATGCCAGAAGCTCCTACAATTGGAATAATTACAGATCCAACATGTATTCTACCTACAGGAAGCGCAGTCATAGAAGGATTACCCGCATCAGGAACATGGACATTAACAAGAACTCCCAGTGGAGATATTACGTCAGGATCAGGACCAAGTACAACAGTATCCGGACTTATAGCAGGAACATATAATTACACTGTTACCAATGCTTCAGGATGTACGTCATTAGCATCTGCAAATGTGGTTATCAATCCCTTTGCTTCATCACCAATTGCTCCTACAATCGGATTAATTACACATCCTACGTGCACTTTGGCAACAGGCAGCGTGGTTTTAAATGGTTTACCAGCAACCGGAACATGGACTTTAACAAAAAATCCTGTAGGAGAAATAACAACGGGAACTGGTACAAGTAAAACAATATCAGGACTTGCAGCAGGAATCTATAACTATTCAGTTACCAACGTTATAGGTTGCACTTCCATTCCATCAGCGAATATTATTATTAATGAACAACCCGTCATGCCCGTTCCACCTATCGTTGGCATGGTTACGCATTCCACATGTGCACTGGCAACCGGGAGTGTTGTATTAAATGGATTACCCGCAACCGGAACATGGACAATTACAATGACTCCGGGAGGATCAACATCAATAGGATCGGGAACAAGTGCTACAATTCCCGGACTTGCAACCGGAATATCCACATTCACTGTTACAAATGCTTCGGGATGCACCTCCGGTTTGTCGGCAAATGTGGTTATCAATACGCAACCAACTATCCCTGCAGTATCATCTTCAAATGCTGCAACCAAAATTTCGCAGACCACTTTTACTGCCAACTGGAATGGTTCAGCTGCGGCTACAGGGTATCGGCTGGATGTTGCAACGAATACCGGATTTACTGCTTTTGTTGCTGGTTATTCGGATAAAGATGCAGGCAATGTTAATTCGTTCGATGTGATAGGATTGAATGCAAACACTTCCTATTACTATCGTGTGAGAGCATCCAATTTATGTGGTGCAAGTGCTAATTCAGGCACTATAACCGTCACTACTTTGCCAACTCCACCTGCAGCCCCCACTGTAAATCCTGCTACATATATCAAACAGACAAGTTTTAATGCCAATTTGAACAATGCAGCAACTGCTACCGGATATCGGCTTGATGTTGCTTCGGATGCGGGCTTTACATCATTCGTTGCCGACCTTAATGATAAAGATATCGGGAATATTACATCTTACAATGTTGCAGGATTAATAGCTTACACACCCTATTATTATCGTGTCAGGGCTTACAATACCGGAGGAACCGGTGTAAGCTCCACTTCAATTACCGTAACTACTTTATCGAATCCGCCTGCAACTCCGACTGGTTTAGTAGCTTCGTCCTGCAATAATCTGGTAACACTGAAATGGAGAAAAAATGCTGATCCTTATTTTCTACGTTACCGGATCTATGGTGGTATGGAAAATAATCCAATGGTTAAAATAGATTCATCATCTGTATCTATTTCAGATACTACAAAAGTTATTTCAGGTCTCTCAAATGGTCAGACTTATTATTTCCGCGTGAAGGCTGTAAATAATGACGGGCCGGAAAGTGAATTTAGCATTCAATCATCAGCCATTGTAAAAACCGGCGTAATACCTAAAATTAAAGTTAAATGGGGCACCTTGCTGATCGCATATAATACGGATAGTTTAATAACGAATTACCAATGGTATTTGGGGAGCACCTTAATTCAAAATGCAATTGGTCAATATTATTCGGCAGGCAAGCAGGCAGGGATTTATGGCGTAGAAACCATCGACAAAAATACATGTAAGAATTTTTCAAATACAATTGCAGTCACCGGTGTAAGTACTAAATCGCTCACAGTTTATCCAAATCCTGCATCTGTAAGTTTTGCTCTACGATTAATAGACTCATCTGAATTAAAGAATGCTTCCAATGACTATGCCACTGTCAGCGTAATAAATTCTTCGGGTCATAAAGTACTCGAATTCAAGGCAAAGAATGCAAACGATGAACTTCTCAAGGCTATACCTGTAAGTAATTTGGCAAATGGAGTCTATGTTGTCCAGGTGCTGGTAAATCAGAGAGATTTATATTTCACAAAAATTGTCATCTTGAAGTAAATATCACTATATAAAAAAGCTATTCACATGAAAATCTATATAATATTTACCAAACAAGTTCTTCTCGTAATATTCCTGGTATTATGTTTTCATCTTGAAATCTTTTCGCAAGGAACCTCTAACACAAAAATTAAAAAAACCGAGTTCTTTTTTGGACTTGGCGTGGGAATGGCTCAAACACACATCATAAATGAAGAAACCATATCTTTAGCCGGACTTCAGAGTAAAAAAATGAATGCTGAAGACGGGTCTTTTGAGATTGGATACTTTTTTACAAAACATTTTGGGTTGTCGACAGGTGTTGATTATTCTTCATACAAAACAGAGTTGAATCTTGAAACATATCAAAATAAATTTGACGCTATTGATTCAGAGAATGAACCGTATGAACATCGGGTTTCGGGGACTAGTATTAAAGAGGTGCAAGATATTGGTTTTGTTAGTATTCCCTTTTATTTAAATTTTCGGTTACCCTTTTCTAAATCATTCGGGCTATTCTTGCAGGCAGGTGCAAATGTGTCGGTTCCTATCAGTAATAGCTTTTCAAGCAGCGGAATATTCACTTATAAAGGATACTATTCTGCTTACAATGTTTTGCTTGAAAATCTCCCTGAATATGGTTTTCCAAACAATCACAGCACTATTTCATCCGGTGAATTGAAACTACAACAGTATAATATTAATGCAAATGCATCAACAGGATTTGATATATTCATTCGGAAAAAGATCCAGCTTGTTTTTGCTGCCACATACAGCAAATCACTTTCAGATATTTCAACATACGATTCACAGGATAAATTCCAACTTTCTTCAGATGTTGATCAGATGAACAGCATGATGGGAGGAAGTAAGGTATCATTGGAATCAATGGGAGTAAAATTCAGTTTGAGGTATTATTTTAAATCACATTAGTGAATATATGGTTAAACTCAAAAGAATGGTAGTTAAAAGACTTTGTATAGAGACGTTGCGTTCTTGTAAGTAATGTGGGATTAACGTATGAACAATTACAATCATTTGTGACTATTACTCAACTGTGGACGAATTGCAATATTTAGGAACTCTAGTCAGTGTGTAATGTATATAAATTCTTACATTTGGCAATTCCTACCGCCACTGGGGTTTTAGACTTTTTTAGTAATATCTAAAACCTTTAATCCATGATTATTAATGAAAAGCAACATCCCAATGATCCTATTGTTGGGTGTGAGTATGTGTTTCCGGGCGATATTGATTCGGAAATGCGGATTGGTTCAAATAAAATATCGGTAACGCTTGTTAACGGTAAAGTGTGGCATCCTGTTTATTTTACACCAGGGAGTGCAATATTGACAACCCAGGAAAGTATGCCTTCATCCGGAAGGCTAATTGAAAGCAAATTTGAAATAAAGACCCCAGGAGGTTCGGCTGATATGTCAGCTGAGCTGAATCGCATCTGTGGCCGGTCGATTGTGCTGAAACTTACCTTTGAAAGCGGAAGTAGCATTATTTGCGGCGGAAAGAATCGCAAACTAAGGTTACTAGCTTCGGCTACGCTGAGTACCCAAAAGGGGAATGTGATCGGATTTGAATACAAGAGCACGAAAGATTTTATGTGGTTAAATTAACAGGGACAGCCACATAGGGCAACCCATACATTTTAGAAGAATATGGCATCACAATATTATATCGTTATAAAACTTGATCCTCACTACCAAAGGTTTTTGAGGAGCCATTTTACATGTGAGACGGAGGTTTTTGAGTTTCCGTCCAGACATCGGTTTAACACTATGCTTGAACATTTTGTAAGTACCAAGCCTCATGGGTATATCGATCCGGAGGTTGATGGTGGATTGTTTAAGATCGCGCTGCCGAATTTTGAATATAAGAATCCGGCCCATTTCAGGTACCTCTCGAAGGTAAAAGAGATGGTTTTCAAGGCGAAGATCAAAGAGTACTACGACTGGATCATCCAGGAACGCATCGGGAAATTAATGAAACGTGCGGAAAAACGTGAGGATGGTAATATGATTACATTGGATCGGCAGCAATGCACGATTGTGCTAATTGATGAGTTTGGTTTTGATTCGGATGACCGGGATTCGTTTGATCGTTTATACAAGTTATTTACCCGTTATAAAAAAAAGGAGATCAACCGGAGGTTTATCGTGAAGAAAAAAAATGACAGTGTCAATTGTTAATATATGTTAATACAACATCAGGATAGGTAGTTTAAATTGAGAATTAGAGATTTAGCAGAATATGAAGGATCACTAAGACAAATAAGACAATTGGAATTTGAGGGTAATGTGTTGATAATATCTGACTGGTATTTAATCGGGAGCAGGGATCGAAAGATTTCCTGCTCTTATTGTTTTTGGGCGGAGTGGAGCAATCCAGAAGGATTTTGGTGATTACAAAATATAGGAGGTAATCCATAAGGATTTTAGGGCTATTACGGAGAATTGTCCCTACGAATCAATTGATATCGTCCTATACCATTAGAAATTGGGTGATTAAAATTGTATCGTTAAAATGAATTCAAATCAAATGGCGAATCTATTATTAGAGGTTATGCGGGATCGGATGATGGTTGACCGGGGATTGGTGGAGAATGTTTATCTCCCCTGGCTGATGTCGGTTATGAATGGGAATATGAAACCCGGTGCCTTACTCAATCAAAAGAAGGACCTCTCTCCCACTGCTTACTCTTTTACAAAGGAAGCTTTTGCAATTGGTGGCCGGTCTGCGGCTATGGCGATGGATGGAGCCTCGGCTGGATCTGTGGCCGTTATTCCGATTATTGGAGAGTTTCTGAAATATGGTTCACAGTGTACATATGGTGCGAACGAGATTGTACCTGCCATTTACAAGGCCGGTGAACTGAAAAATATTGTAGCGCTGGTTCTGGATGTTGATTCAGGAGGCGGTTCCGAAGGCGCTGTTCCACCCTTTATTGAAGCGATAAAATATGTGCAGTCAAAAGGTAAACCCGTGGTACTTCATGGTGATATGGTTGCAAGTGCAGCCTATTATATCGGTTCATTTTGTGACTACCTCATGGCGGATAACCTAATTAGTTCTTCTTTTGGCAGTATTGGTGTGTACGTTTCGTATATGGATTACAAGGAACAGCTTGAGAAGAAAGGAATCAAGCACAAGACCATTTATGCTCCTCAAAGTGATTTGAAGAATCATGAATACCGTGAACTCGTGGATAATGACAACGCGGAGCCTCTGATTAATAATATTCTGATTCCATCTGCCACCAGGTTTATCAATACCGTGAAGCAGAACAGAAAGGGGAAGATCAGTGAAGATTCGGATGTTTACCGTGGAAAACTTTATGAGGGTGAGGATATTGTGAAAGAGGGATTGGCTGATGGTTTTGGAACCTTGTATGACGCGCTTGAGGTTGCCTCTGGGATGGCGATGATGAGAAGGGGATAATAACCACTACCCTTCTAAAGAAAGGGAAAATCAAAAATTGTTTTACTAATTAATTATAGAAAAATGGATCCATTTAAAACGTTGGGATTAATTGTGCTGGGGATTCTTGGGAAAAAGGAGTTCAGCACAGACAAGGAGGGACATTTGGTTTTAAGTGCCGAAGAGGGCGAAAATCTGAATGCAAAAATGAAGTATGCCGGTGGGGAATTTGCTGATCGGTTCAAACAGTCGTTTGATGAACTGGCTGATGCCAATGCCGGTGGAGAGATGGCACAGCAGGATCTGATTGCCAATGCGTTGGTTGGTGCAATTCGGCAGGATGTTTTCGCTGAGCTGAATGCCAACAAAGAGGCGATCAAGGGAGAGCTTGAAAAAGAGTTTAAGGTCAAGCTTGATGGGGTCATGAAAGAGAAGGCTGCTTCGGATCAGAAATATGCTGATTTGGAAACTGAAAAAGCCAGGCTTGAGAAAGAGAATGGAATCCTGGCAGCCAGAAGTGAGGCTGATCAACCCGAAGCACATACCAATAGCCCAGTTGAAAAGGTAGTCGGTGTCGCATTTAAGGTGAATCAGAAGCATTTTCATAACAAGATGGCCACGGATTACATTAACGGAAATTCGAGTGCTGCCATTGTTGCGATGACGAATGGCACTTTTGGAAATAAAACTATGGGTGGTGGACCTGCCGACACGATCGATGTGTCTGAGATTAATGAGGAGTTTGGCACTTATCTGAGTGACCCGGCCCGGAGGATGAAGATCTACAAGGAGATTTTGAAGCCGACTGAGAGCCGGGTGTATATGACCAAGGTGCTGGCTATTAATGAGTGGCGGGATGCCAAGGCGCGTATTGATTCTGTTGTTCAGCAGTTTATTGCGAAGTGGACTCCGCTTGGCAAAGTTAAAGTGACTCCGCTGAAAATTGTGAACAGAAGGCATAAGATCAACTTACCGATTGTTCCCGATGATATTACGGGCGGATATCTGACTTACCTGTACAATGAAGAGCTGACTCCGGATCAGATGCCGGTTACGAAGTACGTTGTCGACGAACTACTTCGTCCGCGTGTATCGGATGATATTGAGTACAAAATGATTGCTACGGGAAAATTCGTTGAGATCGATCCTTCAACTGTTACCGAAGGTGGTGCTGGTCAGGTTCCGGAAAAGAGTATGGACGGCTTTTTGACGATTCTGAAAGAAGAATATGCAACGGTGGGTTCAGCCATGAATTTCTGGACACCAACGATCGTATGGAGCGAAGATAATTCGGTCAATTACTTTGAGGAGTATGCGAAATGGATTAAAAAGCAAAACCCGACTTTGGCAAAAGTTGGTCTGAACGTCTTTTGCGATCCTGATATGGATGAAGTCCGCAGAAAGAAATACAGGGAGATGTTCCCGATGACCAAAGATTCGGATATGAATAAGGTGAAGATTGATTTCAGTAACCTCACGATTGTACCGCTGGAAAACATGAGGGGATCAGGCGTTTTGTTTTCGACGCCGAAAGAGAACTTCATTGAGCTTCATCATATCAACGAAGCCAGTGGTGCTACCAAGCTATTCCTGCAACTTCAGAATTACGAAGTACGTGTATTCGGAGAGTTCTGGCTGGCAGTTGGATTTGCCGTGGCCGAGTGGGTTTTTGCAGCGATTGCACCTGCTGAAGGAAGTGGGGCTTAGTATTAAGATCAACGGCGCTACCCTAATAGGTGGTGGCGCCGTTGAGTTAATTCACTTTTTAAATATTTGATAATATGGCATTTATAAGTGTAAAGAAATCTATATCAAAAAACGGAAATCCCGGTCGCCCGAATCCTAAAAGTTCCTATATCATTTTGATCAGGACTGACGATTTGTTGAGCAAACCGGTCAAAGGAGCCGATGGTGTATCAGTTATTGGACCGCTGGTTTTAAAAGCGGGGGCAAAAGCCATCGAGATCTACGCAACTCCAAACACCATCAAGGTGGGAGACAAAACAAGTGGTGAAGCCGACAAAAAAGGATTTATCCATACGGTCGAGTTTGATCATCCGGGATCGAGTCTGCAGTATTCGCAGTTTATCAACGATAATGTTAATGAGAACCTGATGGCGATTGTGGTTTATCCTGACCTTACGTTCAATAAGTTACTTGGATGGCCTGGCAATCCCTTACAGTTGAACCACGAGCAGAAAGATGATGAGAAGGAAGATTCGAATTCCGTGAAACTCGAATCTCTTTTTGCAGGCGATAAAATCATTCACTACACGGGAGCCCTTCCATCAGTTGAAGGAAGTGGCGCTTAGTCTTAGTTTTTACTAAAAAAGCTCAAGGGTACAGTTCCGCAAATTCGGAATTGTGCCCTTATTTTTTTAATATAGGGCAGTCAGCTATGGCAATCACTTAGGATTTCCCCAACGACTGCCCTTACAATCTGTTATAAGATGATTGGAGTATATTATCCCTATTTGGCAAGCGCAAGCAGATGGGAAGAGTTACGTTATTCGCTCAGGAGCCTGGACAAATTTTTTAAAGAAGATTATGAGGTTTGGATTGTAGGGGATCTTCCGGAGTGGATCAGAAATGTAAAGCATATCCCGCATCAAAAAACTGCGGTGACAAATGCCGGAGCTACTTATGATGCTGTATCAAAGCTGAAGCTGTATATCGACCATAATGATAGCCCGGATCAGTTTCTGAGGATGTATGATGATCTATATCTTACCGGTGCCAGGACTGTGAAGCAAATGCAGATCACACGATACTTATTCACCAACGAGGAATTAAACAGTGGTGAGTTTGCCTCAGGAGGACTTGTTTGGCGCGACCAGGTATATAGAAGCACTGATGCAGTAGTTAATTTGGGATATCCCGGATATATGACAGAAACTCATTGCCCTGAGGTGTTTGAGAAAGAGAAAATGTTGAAGATTTTAGAAATGTTTGATCCGCTGGAAAACCGGCTTTTGACTTCAACTCTTTATTTCAATGTCTTCCCATACGAAAGGATGCTGAAAGACAGAAAGGTGGAGCGGGCGCTGTTTTACGGTTATGAGAATGATTTTTCGACCTTCCCTAGCCCTTCCGATTTAGGGGGAATAGAGGGAAAATATTATTTGAATCACAATGACGATGGCCTGGATGATTGTCTGAAGAAATTTATTAAGGAAATGTATCCCGATAAATGTAGGTTTGAAAGGTAGAGACGGGTCTCAGACCCGTCTCTACGAGCCCCGTCTGGATGGAGGCGCAAAGGATTACGCACCTGCTGTCCTTTAGCATCCAATTTTGTAATTACATATTTGTACTATGGAAATTGGGATAAAAGAAAAAGTGGAGCAGTGGGCACGATCCGGGGGAGATTTTAGCACCGG
>Ga0209512_1004001_pt1 | contig 13310 bp, 14 predicted proteins | sample frozenSSSSmetaG_FD_184142 | JGI IMG/M metagenome (GOLD analysis project Ga0209512, IMG submission 184142) | Glacier valley bacterial and archeal communities from Borup Fiord, Nunavut, Canada, to study Microbial Dark Matter (Phase II) -... | ecosystem: Environmental > Aquatic > Freshwater > Ice >... | reverse complement strand
GTTGGGCACCACGGTGCCGGCCACGATCGGTCCCATGAGCTTGGTGCACGCCGGGTATTCCAGCGCCTCGAGTCCGCAGCCGAGCGTGTCGATCAGGCAGTTGCGCGCCGTGTCGTACGCCAGCTTGCCGCTGATGCGGTACTTCATGACGTAGTCGACGATGTCGACGAGGACCTTGTCGGGCTCGGGGCGGACGTTGGAGATGTGTGCGGACATGAAGGATCAGGTGGATTCGACGGGAGGGGCGATGCGCGCGACGGGACGGAACGCGTCGCCGCGGGCAAAAGGATACGCCCCTCGATCTTGCGGAACTTGTCGCGGCGCAATGCCGCGCGATCAGACCACGGCGTTGCGCAGGCGCGCGATGACGTCCGACGCGAATGCTTCGCCGCGCGCCTTGGCGAGCGCAGTCTGCAGGTCGTGCAGCAGTTCGAGCAGCTCCTCGGGAGTGCCGCAGCGCTCGATCTTGAGCTGCAGGAAGTAGCGACGATGCGGCGCGAGAAAATCGCGGACGACCTCGTTCATCATCGTGTACAGGTGCTCGTAGCGGTCGAGCGGCGCCGGGGCCTGCACGACGGGCTGCGGGGCCGCTTCGGGCGACGGCGAGGCCTCGGCGCCATAGATGGTCGGCAGGACCAGGTCGAGAGGGCCGTCGAACGACACGACCGGCAGAGCGATCGCCTCGGGCGCGACGACCGGAGCGGCGATCGACGGGGCTGCGATGACGGGTGGCAGCGCCACCACGGGGGGCGCCACCGGCAGCGCCGCCTCGACGACGGGGGCGGGGACCGGTGTGGCGGCCGGTCGTGCCACCGGGGCCGGTGCCGATACCGGGCCGGCGCGGGGCTCGATGAGCCCCTGCGCGACCAGCCCGTCGAGGACGTCGGCCGGCGCCTTCGAGCCTGCGATCAGCGAACGCATGGTCGACACGGAGCGTTGCCCGTCGACCATCAGCAGGATGGCGCGGACCGACATCGGCAGGCCGATGGTGCGCGAGCGGATCTCGTCGCGGCCCGCGTCGGTCTTGATGTAAACCTCGGTGTCCTGCATCGTGCGTCGATTGTCGGCGCGATGCGGGACGCCCCGGACCGGGCGCCAGCCGCAGCGCAACAGGCAATTATTAAGCCAAGACGCCGCCCGACGCCACGCTCCGGTCCGTTATTGCTGCGCGCGCGCAACAGGCAGTTGCACTGCCATTCGACAGGTGGAAAGACCTAGTCGAGACCGCCCGGAAGCACCGTCACTTGCGTTTTGCCAGCGGCACGAACTTGAGATCCTCGGGACCGACGTAGTTTGCGGTCGGCCGGATGATCTTGCCGTCGATGCGCTGCTCGATCACGTGCGCCGACCAGCCGGACGTGCGGGCGATCACGAAAAGTGGCGTGAACATCGACGTCGGCACGCCCATCATGTGATAACTGACGGCCGAGAACCAGTCGAGGTTCGGGAACATCTTCTTCGCGTCCCACATCACCGTTTCGAGACGTTCGGCGACGTCGAACATGCGGACGTCGTCGGCTTCCTTCGACAGCTTCTTCGCGACTTCCTTGATCACCTTGTTGCGCGGGTCGGAGACCGTGTAGACCGGGTGGCCGAAGCCGATGACCACTTCCTTGTTGTCGATGCGCTGGCGGATGTCGGCCTCGGCCGCATCTGGCGTGTCGTAGCGCTTCTGGATTTCGAAGGCGGCTTCGTTGGCGCCGCCGTGCTTAGGACCGCGCAGAGCGCCGATGCCGCCGACGATCGCCGAGTAGATGTCGGAACCCGTGCCGGCCACCACGCGCGCCGCGAAGGTCGACGCGTTGAACTCGTGCTCGGCGTACAGGATCAGCGACACGTGCATCGCCTTGACCCATGACTCGGGCGGCGGCGTGCCGTGCAGCAGGTGCAGGAAGTGCCCGCCGATCGCCTCGTCGTCGGTCTCGACCTCGATGCGCTTGCCGTTGAACGCGTAGTGGTACCAGTACAGCAGCATCGAGCCGAACGACGCCATCAGTCGGTCGGCGATGTCGCGCGCGCCAGGGTGGTTGTGGTCGTCCTTCTCGGGCAGCACGCAGCCGAGGACGGACGCAGCGGTGCGCATCACGTCCATCGGATGCGACGACGCGGGCAGCCACTCGAGCGCGGCCTTGACGTTGGCGGGAATGCCGCGCAGCGCCTTCAGCTTCGTCTTGTATGCGGCGAGCTCGCTCTTGTTCGGCAGCTTGCCGTGGACCAGCAGGTAGGCGATCTCCTCGAACTCGCTCGTGTCGGCGATGTCGAGGATGTCGTAGCCGCGGTAGTGCAGGTCGTTGCCGGTGCGGCCGACGGTGCACAGCGCGGTGTTGCCTGCGGTCACGCCCGACAGGGCAACGGACTTCTTGGGCTTGAAAGTGGGGGCGCTTGCGGATGCTGCGTCAGCCATGAAGTTCTTCTCCTGAAATCTGACTGTGTCACCCCGGCGCAGGCCGGGGCCCAATCATCGTCATAACACGACACTGGATCCCCGCTTTCGCGGGGACGACGCTTCGCGTCGATCGGGTCCCGGCCTGCGCCAGGATGACATTCGGGTGATCGCGTTTGCTACTTCTTCGCCGCGAACAGTGCGTCGAGCTTCTCTTCGTACGCGTGGTAGCCGAGGTACTTGTACAGGTCGTTGCGCGTCTGCATCGTGTCGACGACGCTCTTCTGCGTGCCCTCGGCGCGGATGGACTCGTAGACCTTCAGCGCCGCCGCGTTCATCGCGCGATAGGCCGAGCAGCAGAACAGCACGATGTCGACGTCGACCGTCGCCAGCTCTTGCGCCGAGAACAGCGGCGTGAAGCCGAACTCGGTGATGTTGGCGAGGATCGGGACCTTCACGGCTTTCTTGAAGCGGTCGTACATCGCGAGGTCGGTCATCGCCTCGGGGAAGATCATGTCCGCGCCGGCCTCGACATAGGCCACTGCGCGCTCGATCGCGGCGTCGATGCCCTCGATCGCCAGTGCGTCGGTACGCGCCATGATCACGAAGCCCTCGTCGGTGCGCGCGTCGACCGCCGCCTTCACGCGGTCCACCATCTCGTCCTTCGAGACGACTTCCTTGCCCGGCCGGTGGCCGCAGCGCTTCGTGCCGACCTGGTCTTCCATGTGGACCGCCGCGACGCCGGCCTTCTCGAACTGGCGGATGGTGCGCGCGATGTTGAATGCGCCACCCCAGCCGACATCGATGTCGACCAGCAGCGGCAGCGTGGTCACGTCGGTGATGCGGCGCGCGTCGATCAGCACGTCTTCCATCGTGCTGATGCCGAGGTCCGGCATGCCGAGCGAGTTGGCGGCGACGCCGCCGCCGGACAGGTAGAGGGCCTTGAAGCCGGTGGCCTCGGCCATCCGCGCGGTGTACGCGTTGATGGCGCCGATCACCTGCAGCGGCTTCTCGTCGACGACGGCCTGGCGGAACTGCGTTCCAGCGGACTTGACCATGACGGGTTCAGCCCAGCAGGTGCTTGACGCCGTCCTGCTCCTCGGTCAGTTCCTTGAGCGTGAAGTCCATCTTCTCGCGGCTGAACGCGTCGATCTCGAGACCCTTGACGATCTCGTACTTGCCGGCCTTGGTCACGACCGGAAAGCCGTACATCACGTCGACCGGGATGCCGTAGCTGCCGTCCGAAGGGATGCCCATCGTGACCCACTTGCCGTTGCTGCCGAGCAGCCAGTCGTGCACGTGGTCGATCGCTGCGTTGGCGGCCGATGCGGCCGACGACAGTCCGCGCGCCTCGATGATGGCCGCGCCGCGCTTGCCGACCTTGGGAATGAACGTGTCCTTGTTCCAGACCTGGTCGTTGACCAGCTCCGTCATGTTCTTGCCGCCGACGGTCGCGAAGCGGAAGTCCGGGTACATCGTCGGCGAGTGGTTGCCCCACACGACCAGCTTCTCGATGTCGCCGACCGCGGTCTTGGTCCTGACGGCGAGCTGCGACAGCGCGCGGTTGTGGTCGAGGCGCAGCATCGCGGTGAAGTTCTCCTTCGGGAGATCCGGCGCCGACTTCATCGCGATGTACGCGTTGGTGTTGGCCGGGTTGCCGACCACCAGCACCTTGACGTCGCGGCTCGCGACGGCGTTCAGCGCCTTGCCCTGCGCGGTGAAGATCTGCGCGTTGGCGCTCAGCAGGTCCTTGCGTTCCATGCCCGGGCCGCGCGGGCGGGCGCCGACCAGCAGCGCGACATCGGCGTCCTTGAACGCGACCAGCGGGTCGCCGGTCGCGACGATGCCGGCGAGCAGCGGGAACGCGCAGTCCTCGAGTTCCATGATCACTCCGGCCAGCGCCTTCTGCGCCTTCTCGTCGGGGATCTCGAGCAGCTGCAGGATCACCGGCTGGTCGGGCCCGAGCAGGTCGCCGTTGGCGATGCGGAACAGCAGGGCGTAGCCGATCTGGCCCGCGGCACCGGTGACGGCGACACGCTTGGCGGCTTGAGTCATGGAACGATCTCCGTGAAGTTGGATGAGTTGAACGCGGGAGCGGTAGCGGACGAACCGTGCTGCGCCGTTCCGCGAGACCACCGCATGGGGGACGTCGAAGGCGCATGCCGTCGAGGACGGATCCGTGGCGACGGCAGGATTCGGGGCGCAAAGTTTACGCCGAATCGATGCGTCCGGACATTCGCCGCTCCTCGAAGGATACGATTGCGCGCACCCGCTTCGTTCTCTTATATAAGATAGGAATCGAAGCTGCGGACGACCGCGGCGCATCACTTGCGAAGGTGCACCTGCGAATGCGCTCGACGCGCGACGGGACAACGACCACGATGGCACGCCTGAACGAAGGACCCGGATCGGACGCCGTCACGCGCGCCGTGGCCGACGGGCTTCCCGGTGCCTACGGGCGCCGTCCGGAGTCGTCGGTCGACAGCGCGACCTTCAGTCCCCTCTATCTCCAGATCAAGACGCTGATCACGCGCGGCCTGCAGTCCGGCGAGTGGAAGCCGGGCGAGGCGATTCCGAGCGAGGGCGACCTGGCCAAGCGCTTCGGCGTCAGCCAGGGCACGGTGCGCAAGGCGATCGACGCGATGGCGTCGGAGAATCTGCTGATCCGCCGGCAGGGCAAGGGCACCTACGTCGCCACGCACCACGAGGCGCGCGCGCAGTTCCGCTTCCTGCGCCTCGCACCCGACGAGCCGCGCGACGAGACCTCCGACAGCCGCATCCTCGAGTGCCGCCGCATCCGCGCCAGTGCGGAGATCGCGCGGTTGCTGCGCCTCAAGGCCGGCGACAGCCTGGTCGCGATCCGGCGCGTGCTGTCGTTCGACGGCGTGCCGACGGTGCTCGACGACATCTGGCTCGACGGAACTGTGTTCAAGGGACTGACGGCCGAGCGCATCGCCGCCTACCAGGGCCCGCTGTACGGCCTGTTCGAGTCCGAGTTCGCGACGCCGATGACGCGAGCGGAGGAGCGCATCCGCGCGGTCGCCGCCGACCCCGATGCCGCACGGATCCTAGCGGTGCCGCTGCGGACGCCGCTGCTGTCGGTCGAGCGCGTGTCGATGACCTATGCGGATCGCCCGGTCGAATTGCGGCGCGGCCTCTATTCGACCAATAGTCATTTCTATCGAAATACTTTGGGATGATGGGGCTATCCTATCGATCCGCGGCGCGCCTCCCGGGGCATCGCGCGCCGCAGCCCGCCGTTTGGTGCTGCGCGCAAAATCGTAGAAAATGGCGACCTGATGTCATCACCGTTCGTTGCGATGCATGAGCCATCGCGGCCATGAACCCCAAAGAGACTCGAGGCGACGCATGTCCGACCTGACTCGGCCCACCCGGCCTATCCACCGCAACATCAACATCGGTCAGATCGTCGCGTATCGACTTCCCGCCGCCGGGATCCTCTCGATCCTCCACCGGATCAGCGGCGCGGTGATGTTCCTGCTGCTGCCGTTCGTGCTGTTCCTGCTCGACAAGAGCCTCACGTCCGAGATCAGCTTCGGCACGTTCAAGAGCGTGACCTCGAACTGGTTCGCCAAGCTCGTGATCCTGGCGCTGGGCTGGGCGTACCTGCACCACTTCTGCGCCGGCATCCGCCACCTCTTCATGGACGTGCACATCGGCCTCGAGAAAGAGAGCAGCCGCCAGTCCGCGCTCGCGGTGTTCGCCGTCAGCCTCGTGCTGTGGGTCGCGTTCGCCCTCAAGATCTTCGGAGCATTCTGATGGCCAGCCCGGAACGCATCGGACCGAAGCGCCTCGTCGTCGGCGCCCACTACGGCATGGGCGACTGGATGTCCCAGCGCTTCACGGCCATCGTCATGGCCGTCTACACGGTCATCCTGATGGCGGCCTTCTTCGGCGGCCGCAACTTTTCCTACGACGGCTGGGCCGGACTGTTCTCGCATGCGTGGATGAAGGTCGCGACGCTGGTCGTCTTCGCCGCGCTCGCGTATCACGCCTGGGTCGGCGTGCGCGACATCTGGATGGACTACGTCAAGCCCACCGGCATCCGCCTGCTGCTGCAGGTCGGCACGATCATCTGGCTGTTCGCCTGCGTGGCGTACGGCGTCATCATCCTCTGGAGGGTTTGAGCATGGCCGACCCAACGAATGCACCCGTCTTCTCGATCCACAGCAAGCTGCCGCGCCGTCGCTTCGACGCGGTGATCGTCGGCGCCGGCGGCTCCGGCATGCGCGCGTCGCTGCAGCTTGCCGAGGCCGGCCTGTCGGTCGCCGTGCTGTCGAAGGTCTTCCCGACCCGCTCGCACACGGTCGCCGCGCAGGGCGGGATCGGCGCGTCGCTCGGCAACATGAGCGAGGACAACTGGTACTGGCACATGTTCGACACCGTCAAGGGCTCGGACTACCTGGGTGACCAGGATGCGATCGAGTTCATGTGCCGCGAGGCGCCCAACGTCGTCTACGAGCTCGAGCACTTCGGCATGCCGTTCGACCGCAACCCCGACGGCACGATCTACCAGCGTCCGTTCGGCGGCCACTCGGCCAACTTCGGCGAGAAGCCGGTCGCGCGCGCCTGCGCCGCGGCCGACCGCACCGGTCACGCGATGCTGCACACGCTGTATCAGCGGAACGTGCGCGCGCGCACGCAGTTCTTCGTCGAGTGGATGGCGCTCGACCTGATCCGCGACGGGGAGGGCGACGTCGTCGGCGTGGTCGCGCTCGAGATGGAGACGGGCGAGGCGATGATCCTCGAGGCCAAGACCACGATGCTGGCAACCGGCGGAGCAGGGCGCATCTGGGCGGCGTCGACCAATGCGTTCATCAACACGGGCGACGGTATGGGCATGGCGGCCCGCGCCGGCATCCCGCTCGAGGACATGGAGTTCTGGCAGTTCCACCCGACCGGCGTGGCCGGCGCGGGCGTGCTGATCACCGAAGGCGTGCGCGGCGAGGGCGGCATCCTGCTCAACAGCAACGGCGAGCGGTTCATGGAGCGCTACGCCCCGACGCTGAAGGACCTCGCGCCGCGCGACTTCATCTCTCGCTCGATGGACCAGGAGATCAAGGAAGGCCGCGGCTGCGGACCGAAGAAGGACCACGTGCTGCTCAAGCTCGATCATCTCGGCGCCGACACCATCAACAAGCGGCTGCCGTCGATCCGCGAGATCGCGATGAAGTTCGCCAACGTCGACCCGATCAAGGAGCCGATCCCGGTCGTGCCGACGATCCACTACCAGATGGGCGGCATCCCGACCAACGTCTACGGCCAGGTCGTCGTGCCGAAGAACGGCAACCCGAACGAGATTATCAACGGGCTGTATGCGATCGGCGAATGCGCGTGCGTGTCGGTGCACGGGGCCAATCGCCTGGGCACCAATTCGCTCCTCGACCTCCTGGTTTTCGGGCGCGCCGCGGGCAATCACGTCGTCAAGTCGAACCTGAAGGACAAGGCGTGGAAGTCGCTGCCGCCCGATGCCGCCGAGAAGACCTCGGCGCGCCTCGCGGCCCTCGAGGCGCGCACCGGCGGCGAGAAGACGCAGGACGTGGCCAACGACATCCGCGCCGACATGCAGTCGCATTGCAGCGTGTTCCGCACGCAGAAGCTGCTCGCCGAGGGCGTCACGAAGATCATGGCTCACACCGAGCGCGCGAAGACCGTGGCGATCCAGGACAAGTCGAAGGTCTTCAACACCGCGCGCATCGAGGCGCTGGAACTGGACAACCTGGTCGAGGTGGCGAAGGCGACGATCGTGTCGGCCGAAGCGCGCAAGGAGTCGCGCGGCGCGCACGCCCGCGAGGACTTCCCCGACCGCAACGACGCCGACTGGATGCGCCACTCGCTGTACTACACCGAAGGCTCGCGCCTCGACTACAAGCCGGTCAATCTCAAGCCGCTCACCGTCGAGACCTTCCAGCCGAAGAAGCGCACGTTCTGATCGACCACCCAGGCATCGCTCACTGAACCCGAGGCAACGCATGACCGCCAACAATCCCTCCGAAGTCAACGCCGTCGAGAAGACCATCTCGTTCGGTGGCCACGGCACCGCCGAGCATCCGACGCGGGTGATGAAGTTCGAGATCTACCGCTACGACCCGGACAGCGGCAAGGCGCCCTACATGCAGAAGCTCGAGGTGGAGCTGTACGACACCGACAAGATGCTGCTCGACGCGATCCTGCGCATCAAGGCCGACGTCGACGACTCCGTCTCGATCCGCCGCTCGTGCCGCGAAGGCGTGTGCGGCTCCGACGCGATGAACATCAACGGCAAGAACGGCCTGGCCTGCACGACCAACCTGCGCGACCTGAAGGAGCCGATCGTCCTCAAGCCGCTGCCGGGTCTTCCGGTGATCCGCGACCTGATCGTCGACATGTCGCAGTTCTTCAAGCAGTACCACTCGATCAAGCCGTACCTGATCAACGACGAGACGCCGCCGGAGAAGGAGCGCTACCAGTCGCCCGCCGAGCGCGAGGAGCTCGATGGTCTCTACGAATGCATCCTGTGCGCGTGCTGCTCCACGTCGTGCCCGAGCTTCTGGTGGAACCCCGACAAGTTCGTCGGCCCGGCTGGCCTGCTGCAGGCCTATCGCTTCATCGCGGACAGCCGCGACCAGGCGACCGGCGAGCGCCTCGACGACCTGCAGGATCCGTACCGTCTCTTCCGCTGCCACACGATCATGAATTGCGTCGACGTGTGCCCGAAGGGCTTGAATCCCACGCGCGCGATCGGGAAGATCAAGGAATTGATGGTCCGTCGGGCCGTCTGAGCGCGATCCTTGGAACCCGCTTCGACCCAGCCGCTATCGCAGTCCGGGCCGCCACGCAGCGATCCGCACCAGGCGGATCCGAAGCGGCGGGCCCGCCTGCGCTGGCGCGCGCGTCGCGGACTGCTGGAGAACGATATCGTGCTCACCCGTTTCCTCGATCGTCACGAGGACACGTTGAGCGACGACGAGGTCGGCGCGCTCACGCAGCTGTTCGAGTTGTCCGACAACGAGCTGATGGACGTGATCCTGGCGCGGACCGACGTCTCGTCGGAACTCGCCGGCCCGGTGATGAACCGGCTGGTCGGCCTCCTGCGCGAAGCATAGCGGGTCCATTCCGGTATGGCCGGACCTCGGGAGAGGTTCGGTACAAGCGGTCTCGAAAGACGACGCCGTGCATGGAACCCGGCAGCGACCGGCCTGTAGCGAAGGTCCCGGTCTTTCGCTAGCAGTAGGCATTCGCAGGCGATTCAGACAATCCACGAAGTTCACTGAAGGACTCAAGCATGGTTTCCTCCGACATCAAAGCAAAGCTCGCGCTCTCCAACGGCACGCAGGACATGGACCTGCCGGTCTTCAAGGGCACGATCGGGCCGGACGTCATCGACATCCGCAAGCTCTACGGCGCGACGGGCATGTTCACCTACGACCCGGGATTCATGTCGACGGCGGCGTGCCAGTCGACCATCACGTACATCGACGGCGACAAGGGCGAGCTGCTGTATCGCGGCTACCCGATCGAGCAGCTCGCGACGGGCGGCGACTACCTCGAGACCTGCTACCTGCTGCTGCACGGCGAACTGCCGAACGAAGCGCAGAAGAAGCAGTTCGTGCACCTCGTCACGCAGCACACGATGGTCCACGAGCAGATGACGTTCTTCTATCGCGGATTCCGTCGCGACTCGCATCCGATGGCGGTGCTGGTGGGCACGGTCGGCGCGCTTTCGGCCTTCTATCACGACTCCCTCGACATCACCGACCCGCATCACCGCGACGTGTCGGCGATCCGGCTCATCGCCAAGCTGCCGACGCTGGTCGCGATGGCCTACAAGTACGTGATCGGCCAGCCGTTCGTGTATCCGCGCAACGACCTGTCGTACAGCGCCAACTTCCTGCGCATGATGTTCGCGGTGCCGGCCGAGGAGTACGTGCCGAACGACGTGATGGTGCGCGCGTTCGACCGCATCCTGATCCTGCATGCCGACCACGAGCAGAACGCGTCGACGTCGACCGTGCGCCTCGCGGGCTCGTCGGGCGCCAACCCGTTCGCGTGCATCGCGGCCGGCATCGCGTGTCTGTGGGGCCCCGCGCATGGCGGCGCCAACGAGGCGGCGCTCAACATGCTCAAGGACCTGCAGGCGCAGGGCGGCGAGGCCAAGCTCCCCGAGTTCATCGCGCAGGTGAAGGACAAGAACTCCAACGTCAAGCTGATGGGCTTCGGCCATCGGGTCTACAAGAACTACGACCCGCGCGCGAAGCTGATGCGCGAGACCTGCCACGAGGTGCTCGACGAACTCGGCCTGCACGACGACCCGCTGTTCAAGCTCGCGATGGCGCTCGAGAAGATCGCGCTCGAGGACGAATACTTCGTATCGCGCAAGCTCTACCCGAACGTGGACTTCTACTCGGGCATCGTGCAGAGCGCTCTCGGCATCCCGACGACGCTGTTCACCGCCATCTTCGCGATGGCCCGCACGGTCGGCTGGATCGCGCAGTGGAACGAGATGATCTCGGACCCGGAGCAGAAGATCGGTCGTCCGCGCCAGCTCTACGTCGGCGCCGCGCGCCGCGACGTCAAGCCGATCGGCGAACGCTGATCGGTCGAAGCCTCCGCCGCAACGACCAGGCGGAGGAACTGCACCAAGCGAAGTCCGCCGCCCGCGGCGACGTCATCGAGATCCGCACGCTGATCGCGCATCCGATGGAGACCGGCTACCGGACCGGCGACGGCGGCGCGCCGCTGCCGCGCAATCTCATCCGCCGCTTCACGTGCCGGTACGACGGCGAGCAGATCTTCGCCGCCGACCTGTTCCCCGCGGTCTCGGCGAATCCGCTGATCAGCTTCTTCACGATCGCGACCGCGAGCGGGACCCTCACGTGCACCTGGGAAGGGGACGACGGGTTCATGCAGGTCGAGACCGTCGCGATCACCGTGACATGACGCGCGGCGTTCTCCCGAGGGTCCTCGTCACCGTCGCCATGGCCGTCGCTGCGGCACTGGCCGTCGCAAGGGCAGCCCAGCCGGCGCCCGACGACCGGCGCTCGGGGTACGACTTCATGACCCCCGCGCTGCGCGCGATGCAGGACGACGAGACGTCGAACCCCGGCACGCTGTGGGTCGGCGAAGGCGAAGCGCTGTGGTCGACGAAGGCAGGCGCCGACGAGCGCTGGTGCGCGTCTTGCCACGGCGACGCGGCGACCAGCATGCGCGGCGTCGCGGCGCGCTATCCGGCGTTCGACGACGCGAGCGGTGCGCCGGTCACCCTGTCGGGCCGCATCAACGCGTGCCGCGTGCGGCACCAGCGGGCGCCGCGCCTCGATCGCGAGAACGACACGCTGCTGGCGCTCGAAGCCTTCGTCGCCCGCCCGTCGCGCGGCCAGCCCGTCGCGCCGCCCGCCGATGCGCGTCTCGCGCCGGGGCGTGCGCGGGGCGAAGCCCTGTTCCGGCAGCGCATGGGCCAGCTCGACCTGTCGTGCGCACAATGTCACGACGCCAACGCGGGGCGTCGCCTGGCCGGCAGCGTCATCCCGCAGGGCCATCCCACCGGCTATCCGATCTACCGGCTTGAGTGGCAGAGTGTCGGCTCGCTGGCCCGGCGCATCCGCGGCTGCATGACCGGGGTGCGGGCCGAGCCGTTCGGCGACGACGCACCGGAGGCGGTGGACCTCGAGCTGTATCTCAAGCAACGTGCGGCGGGGCTGCCGGTCGAGACACCGGCGGTCCGTCCGTGAGAAAGGCGCCATGACATTCGAAGCTCGACTGGGTGCGCAGGTCCTGCTGGGCGCGCTCTCGCTCGCCGCCCAGGGCAGCGCGACCGGCCAGACGGCCCCCGTGCCTGCGGCGGGTGCGACCCTGCAGGTGCGCTCGCTCGCGGCGACCTGCGCGGCCTGCCACGGCACCGACGGTGCGGCGGTGCCGGGATCGGCGATGGTGCCTCTGGCCGGCTATCCGCAGGCGTCGCTGGTCACGCAGATGCGCGCCTTTCGCGACCGCAGTCGCGACGCGACCGTGATGCACCAGATCGCCCGGGGATACACCGACCGGCAGATCGACGTCCTGGCGCGCTATTTCGCGAGCCTGCCCGCGGGGCGACCATGAAGCGACGCGCCCTGCTGCAGGGCATCGCCGGCGGCGCCACGCTGTCGGCGATCGCGGGCTGCGCGACATCGCCGGGCGCGTCGCCTCGTCCCCGCGTCGCGGTCGTCGGCGGCGGCTTCGGTGGCGCGACCGCCGCGAAGGACGTGCGGCTGCTGTCGGACGGCCGGGTGGATGTCGTGCTGATCGAGCCGAGCCGGTCCTTCGTGTCGTGCCCCGTATCGAACCTCGTGGTCGGCGGGCAGCGGCGCATGGCCGACCTCACGATGTCGTTCGACACCCTGCGCACGCGCCACGGCGTCTCGATCGTCCACGACACCGTGACGGCCATCGACGTCGAGCGGAAAGCGGTCAGGCTCGCGCGCGCCGACGAGATCCGCTACGACAGGCTGGTGGTGTCGCCCGGCGCCGACCTCGTCTTCGATGCGATCGAAGGACTCGCGTCCGCACGGGCCGGCGGTCGCGTCCTGCAGGCCTGGACGGCCGGCCCGCAGACCGAGGCGCTGCGGCGCCAGCTCGAGGCGATGCGCGACGGCGGCACGTTCGCGATCGCGATCCCCGAAGCGCCGTACCGCTGCCCGCCCGGGCCGCACGAGCGTGCCTGTGTCGTGGCGGCGTGGCTGAAGGCGAACAGGCCGCGTTCGAAGGTGCTGGTCCTCGATGCCAACCCCGCAGTCGTGTCGAAGCCCGCGCTGTTCCACAAGGCGTGGGCCGAGCTCTATCCCGGCACGGTCGAATACCGGCCGCTGCACAAGGCCGTGGCGGTTGACGAGAAGTCGATGACGCTGCGCTTCGAGATCGCGGAGGAGGTCCGTGCCGACGTGCTGAACGT
>Ga0209512_1003998_pt1 | contig 13316 bp, 13 predicted proteins | sample frozenSSSSmetaG_FD_184142 | JGI IMG/M metagenome (GOLD analysis project Ga0209512, IMG submission 184142) | Glacier valley bacterial and archeal communities from Borup Fiord, Nunavut, Canada, to study Microbial Dark Matter (Phase II) -... | ecosystem: Environmental > Aquatic > Freshwater > Ice >... | reverse complement strand
CTTCAATCGGAATCTCAACGGCATTATAGATTTCAGGCAAGCGGTCAGGTGGAAATTCTACGTCTACCACCGGGCCCATTACTTGCACAACTTTTCCTTCAGTTTTATTAGTCGTTACGCTCATAACTACTCCTCTATCTAAGGTATCAGGTTGACTTCTTCAGGCTTTCCCCGTTCCTTTGTAGGGACACGATGCTTCGTGTTCGGGGTTAGGGAGTTAGGTCAGCTTTCTATTACTGTTTTTCCATAGCAACTGCCGCGCTGGAAATTTCCAGAATTTCGCGGGTGATTTGGGCTTGCCGGGTTTTGTTCAGCAGCAAGGTCAAATCTGCTTTCAGGTCTTTGGCTTTATCCGAAGCATTCCGCATCGCCACCATCTTGCTGCTCTGCTCGCTGGCAATATTTTCCAAAATGGCCTGAAAAATCTCAGTTTCAACATAACGTGGCAGTAGGGCGGTTAAAACTCCGGCAGCGTCCGGCTCAAAAATATAATCTATCTTCTTAAAGTTGGCATTCAAGGCTTCCTGATCGGGCTCAATTGGCAGCAGTTTAATCAGGGCGGGGCGCACCGTAAGGGTGTTGATAAAGTCGGTATAGAGTAGATAAACCTGATCGAAAGTCCCTTTGGTGAACTCATCAATGATAACCCGACTGATGGGCAGGGTATCTAACAGGCTAGGCCGAACCTTAATATCAGTAAATTCGGCCACAATCTCGCGCCCAACCCGTACCATAAAGTCGCGACCTTTGCGCCCAACCGTGACCAACTTGACGGGTTTGCCGCCAGTTTCTTCGTTCAAAAAGCGCACCGCCCGCCGAATTGCGTTGGTGTTCAAGCTGCCCGCCAAACCCTTATCGGTTGTGACCATTACCAGACCAACGGTTTTAATCGGGCGTTGTTGAAGCAAGGGGCTAATACTGCGATAATCGTTGTCGGAAATGCTGGCAACATCCGCAATAATCTCGCGCACCTTTCGGGCAAAAGGACGACTGGATAATACATTTTGTTGGGCCAGACGCATCCGGCTGGCGGCCACCAACTCCATCGCTTTGGTAATTTGCCCAACATTGGTTACGCTCTTGATGCGCCGCTTAATTGTGCGTGTACTTGGCATCTTTTCCTCAAATCTCAGGGCGACCTGGTAGGTCGCCCCTACACAATTCCCCCTTCCTTTATAGGGAAGGGGGTCAGGGGGTTAGGTTAGGCCCGGAAGCCCTGCTTGAACTCGCCAATATACTTTTTGAGCTGGTCAATCTGCTCATTAGAAAGTTTCTTGCGCGGATTGTTGTGAATATCAGCCAGGAAAGCTGGATAAACATCATCCATAAACTTTAGCAAGCCGTTCTCAAACTCCTTGACCTTGTTAATCGGCACATCATCGGCAAACCCGTTATTAACAGCGTAAAGGCTAACCACCTGCTTCTCCACTGGGATTGGCGAATATTGGGGCTGCTTCAAGCTTTCAGTAATGCGTCCACCTCGGTCAAGTTGTCGTTTGGTAGCAGCATCCAGGTCGCTACCGAACTGAGCAAAGGCCGCTAACTCGCGGTACTGTGCCAGGGCTATTTTGATACCACCTGCAACCTGTTTCATCGAAGCGGTTTGGGCGGCCCCACCCACGCGGGATACCGAGATACCAGGGTTAACCGCCGGACGAATACCAGCGTTGAAAAGGTCGGACTCAAGGAAGATTTGACCATCGGTAATCGAAATAACGTTGGTCGGGATGTAGGCCGACACGTCGTTGGCCTGGGTCTCAATAATCGGCAGAGCAGTCAGACTACCACCGCCGTTATCTTCGTTCAGACGGGCGGCTCGTTCCAGCAAGCGGCTGTGGAGATAAAACACATCACCGGGATAAGCCTCACGACCAGCCGGACGGCGCAGCAACAGCGACACTTCGCGATAAGCGTTAGCGTGCTTGGAAAGGTCATCGTAAATAATAACCGCATCCTTGATAGTGCGCCCATCGGGTAAGGTTACGCCGTTTTCCATAATTTCTTCGCCCATCGAGCAACCCGCGTAAGGGGCAATATAGCGCAATGGCGACGGGTCGGAAGCGCTGGCTGAAACAATAATGGTGTGAGCTAATGCGCCCGCTTTCTCCAACGCTCCGGCAACCTGAGCAACCTGAGCTTGTTTCTGACCGATAGCGACATAAATACAAATCATATCGCCGCCCGTCTGGTTAATAATTGTATCCAGAGCAATAGCGGTTTTCCCGGTCTGGCGGTCTCCAATGATAAGTTCGCGCTGTCCCCGCCCAATCGGGATAGTACCATCAATAACCTTGATACCAGTTTGCACCGGGGTATCCACCGACTTGCGGGTAATAACGCCAGGAGCTACGCGCTCGATAAAGCGGGTTTTATCGGTTTTGATTTCACCTTTACCGTCAATTGGTTGACCCAGGGCGTTTACCACCCGACCAACCAGAGCCGCCCCCACTGGCACCGAAATAATTCTGCCAGTGCTGCGAACCATACTACCTTCTTCAATATGGGTGTAAGGGCCCATAATAATAACCCCGACGGTATCTTCTTCCAGGTTAAGAGCCATTCCCAAAACATCCGAGCCGTTCGGCCCTTTGCCGGGGAACTCCACCAACTCGCTGGACTTTACCCCGGCCAGACCATAAACGCGGGCAATACCATCGCCAACCTCGACGACAGTTCCCACATCTACCTGTTTGATGGATGAGTCAAGACCTTCAAGCTGTTTTCGGATAATTGAACTGATTTCATCAGCACGTACTGCCATTTATCTTTCCTCCTGATAGGCCGGACTTAGGCCAAAGTTTTACGGAGTGTCTGCAAGCGGCTGGTAACACTCCCGTCAATCAAGGTATCACCGACACGGGCTACCAGACCGCCAATAATAGACGGGTCAACTTTTTTGGTGATAATAATCTGTTTTCCAGTGATTTCGCTTAATTTCTGACGGATAATCGCTTCTTCAGCCTCGTCAATCGGGACGGCGGTAGTCACTTCTGCCACCGCAATGCCCTTGAACTGATTAACCAATTGTTTGTATTCAGTAACAATGGCCCCGATATACATCTGACGGGAGCGATTTACCAGCAAAGTCACCAGATTGAAGGCGGGCTGGCTTACCTCGGCCTTTAAAATCCCGCTTAAAAAGCCGACTTTATTTTCGCGGGTTAATTTAGGATTTTCCAGGCGTTGGGAAATTTCGGGAGTTTCCAGAACCTGTTGGATAACCTCCAGGTCTTTAGCCCACTGCTCAAGTTGATTACTGGCTTTGGCTACTTCAAAGACCGCCTGGGCATAGCGTCGTCCGGCACTTCCTGTTGGCATGTGGCCTCCTAGTTGCTATTACTGCCGATTTTGCTACCTGCCAGCACATCGTTTATAAGTTTGGTATGCAGCTCCTTGCGCTCACTCAACTCTTGCTGCAAGACCTTGCCAGCCGCCAGAATTGCCAAATCCCCGAACTCGTGACGTAACTGGGCAATCGCCTGATCGCGTTCTGCGCCAATTTCTGCTCTGGCTCTGGTAATAATTGCTTCTGCCGCTATCTTGGCCTCACCCTCAGCCTCCTGCCGCTTTTTGTCGGCGACGGCCTGGGCCTGAGCAATAATATTTTGAGCTTCGCGGCGAGCTTCTTCCAACACCTGACGCTGACGGGCCTCGGTCTCGACTACCTCACGTTTGATGCGGTCGCTACTTTCAATAATTTCGGCGGCCCGGTCTCGGCGTTCATCCAGGGTCTTGAGCAAGGGGCGATAGGCAAAACGCCACAGCAGGAACAACATAAGGAGGAAAATAATCAATTGAGCGATTAAATTCCCAGGGTTAACCCCCAGTTGACCAAGACCTTCTTCGCCTTCAGCCGCCAGAACTGCGGCTACTATATTGTAACTTAGTTGCATGATATAAATTTCCCCGTGCTTAACTTTTACTGAGCAAGTTTCCGGCGGATGAGAATTTAAAATTGGGCGAAAGAGCTTCTTAAAGCCTCACTTCGCCCGTTTACTTTAGCGAATTACTTAACGGGAGCAAAGTTATTGTTACCAGTAACAACAAATAGCAGCAACAAGGCTACCAGCAAGGCATAAATCGCGATGGCTTCGGCAAAGGCCAAACCGACGATCATCAATAGCTGAATACGACCTGCTGCCTCTGGATTGCGTCCAAGAGCATTCAGGGCACCCATTACGCCGATACCGACACCGATACCAGGGCCAATAGCACCAACGCCCATTGCAATACCAGCCGCAAGAAGATTCAAATTCATTGTGTTGTGTCCTCCTTAGTGTTTCTTTAAGTGTTTCTAATGTGTATCAATCAAATGTTGCTTCAAAACCCATTAAGCCGCCAATTGTCCGGCCTCGCCAGAGGTGACAACTTCCTTGTTATGCTCGTCTTCGTGATGTTCTTCTTCATTATGCCCGCCCCCCGTTACCATTGCCAGGTAAGTCAGGGTTAACAGAGCAAAAACCAAAGCTTGCACAAAACCTACAAATAGCTCCAACCCGTAAAAGACCACAACGGCGGGTGCAAATAACTTCAGCATCACCGCCAGTAGCACTTCTCCCGCAAATATATTGCCGAAAAGACGGAAAGCCAGCGAAAGAATGCGGGTAAATACGCCAATTATTTCCAGGGGCGTAAGCAGCCAGTCCATCCAGATGGGTTCAGGGGCAAATTCTTTTAACCAACCCTTTACCCCGTGCGCGGCAATCGCCGCCACCTGCACGATGATAATTGCCAGGATTGCCATTGCGAAGGTCATATTAAGGTCGGCGTTAGGCCCTCGGAATAGCGGCACAAGTTCTTGCAGTTTTTTGCCAGAGTCGTCGGTCACTTCGTGAATAAAGCCGACTGAGCCGACACCCGGCAAGAGCGAGAACCAATTGGCAAACAAAATCCAGATAAAATAGGTAGCAACCAGCGGGAAAATGACTCTGGCAACTTTACGGCTGGTGGAGTTTTCCACTAAATTGTAAAGCGTTTCGATTATCAATTCGAGGAAGGCTTGCAGGCGACCCGGAATTAGTTTGGCTTTACGGGCCCCAAACCAGAACAGGAAGACAACGATGGTGGCAAAAAGAATAGTGGCTAAAGTTGAGTTAGTAACAATAAAAAAGGTATCGGGTGAGCAACTTGAAATGCTGGTTTTTTTCCCACCAAGACAAAAAAGAGGTTCAGCTTTCAGGCTAACGGATAATTTAAACTCTTCCAATCTGTTACCTCATCGTATTAAAATCTATTTGGGCGACTTATTTTGTTTGTTCTGGTCTTCGCTTTTGCTTTCAGCATTGCTTAATACCACCAGACGCACAAAGGCGTAAACCGCACTAGCTATTCCCAGGAATATTCCAAGCAAAATGAATAAGGGTCTGGTGTTCCAGAGGCTATCCAGCCAGACACCTAAAATGATAAAAACCGCTAGAGGCCCTGCTATCGCAAAACCTAACCCCAGAGCGAAAGAGACAATACTTCGCTCTTGCTTGTCGCTTTCCTGGTCGTTTCTGCCGCTCTTCATCGGTTACAGAAACCTTTCGAGACTACGGTTTACGCTACATATTCAATTTCAAGGGTATTGTGTTGCTAAAGAACTTGCTAATACGGGTTAGCAGACCAGATAAACCCAGCGTTGTTTACTCTTCGTAAAGCCAATCCAGCTTGCTAAAAGCAGTAACTATACGTTCAGACAGTGAAAATTATAACATAGTTGCCAGAGTGATGCAAGTGTGAATTTTCGCACAAACTGTATATTTGGTAAAAATTTAGTAAATAATCAGGCTGATAGGGCTGAAATTTCTGTTTCCGCCTGGGTATAAGCATCCCGCGATTTTTTATCGGGGCTTGGCACTAGCTGGTGAATCCCAAACCCAACTATTACTACTATCAGTAGTGAGCCTACCGCCAGTTGATAGCCCAGGTTGCCAACTTTGGGGTCGTCTGGGTTAAATAGTAGCAAAGTTCCGCCCCATAATAGTGGCCCAAGCACCGCCGAAAACTTCCCGGTCAGGTTATATAGTCCCATAAATTCGCCTAGACGTTCGGGCGGAGTTAGCTCTATCATCAAGGTGCGGGCGGCGACCCAGGTGCTACCCAACGCCACTCCCGCCAGTGGCCCGCCCACCCAGAAGAAAAAGCCACTGGGTGGGGCGGCAATCGCTACCAGAAAAACCACCACCCACAGGCTCAGCGAAATATTCAGGCTTTGTTTTGCCCCAATTTTGTCGGTAACATAGCCAAAGATAAACGAACCAACTACCGCGAAAATCGTGGAGAAGGCCAGAAAGCCGTTGCGCTCTGCCGCGCTAAAGCCGATAACTTGGGTGGAATAGATGCCCATCGCCGTAATGACAGTATTAACCGCGTCCGAATAGAAAAAGTTGGCAACCAGAAAGACAAACAGGCCATGATACTGTTTAGCCGCCATCAAGGTGTTCCAGGTTTGGGATAAAGTGCCAGCAACGGTTATTTTTTTCTCGGTTTGCTTGACGGTGTAGCGTTTCTCCCGAACAAAAAGCAGACAGGGGATGGATAATATCAGGTATAGCACTGCCGTGATTATAAACGAGTTGGAGTTTTTAGCATTAGTGCCGTCCAGTGAGCCTTTGCCATAAATTAGGTCGGCGATATAGCTAACACCCAAAAAGCCGATAATTCCACCAAAATAGCCCAGCCCTACCCCCAGCCCCGATACTTTGCCCCAGTTTTTGGGCGTGCTGACCGATGGCAACAGGGCATCGTAAAACATCAGGGCCGATTGATAGCCCATATTGGCGACGATAAAAAAAAGGATGCCTATTATCAACACCCCCGGCATGCCCACTCCAAAGGCGGGTGGTAGCCCCATAACAAATAACGCCCCGATACTGACCAGGGTGGCGGCAGTCAGCCACTTCATACGGTTGCCGCCCCTATCTGACAATGCCCCCAGAAACGGGCTGAACAAACCCACCAGCAACATCGAAAAAGACATAGGCAGGGCATACCAGATGTCTTCTACCTTCAGCTCGTTTTTTACCCAGGCCGGGAAATAGATGCTGATTATCGCTGCGCTATAAATAGTGTTCGATAAATCGTAGAGCGCCCACGACCATGTTGACAACGCATTTGGTTTGTTGGTGCTAACCGCACCCGGTTCTTCTCGCAAAGTTTTGGTTGCCACGCTTTTATCTCCTGCTGCTGGTAGGGGTCTAGGCTATAAATTATAATTTTAGCGAGTTTGGTAATTTATGGGTTTGTAATCGGTCAAGCGGTTTTTTCTAACCCCTAACCAACATATATTACACCGAAAGCAAAAAACGATGCAAATACAAGCCAAATGAAGTGTGCAGGAACTCGTGGCACAGAAATTGCCCATCAGGCTTGCGGTAAGCCATTTCCTTGGACAAGTTAATAATCAGAAAAAACAGTCCGCTCTGGGTTTAATTCTACTCAGTGCTAGATTTATTGTTACAATTTTCGCTTAGTTTAGGTCAAGTCCCGAAACTCCTATATTCTGGAATTTTTTTGCCTAAAAGTTCCAGAATATGTAAGTCAACTCCCGATTTGAGTGTTGCCAGGGTCTTCTTTAACAAGAAGACCCTGGCAAAGTGAAAGTTTTAATTATATTCGAGCCTCAATATAATACTATTGGTCATATCTTTTCTTAAAATTGTTTTAGGAAAGGCTGGTTTTTATACCCGAAAAGGCCCTATCAGGCAACCTTAAGGTAGGTTATTTCCAATTCAAGGCATGGAAAACCAGGGTTCCTCAACCAAGCTCCAGAAAGGATAAGGACAGAACCATGACCAAGCGTAAGCTTACGTGGGTGGCGACACTCGGCATTTTCATGTTGTTCATGAATTGCCTCGCCCCCGCCTTCCTGAGTTCACCACAGGAAGTTAATGCCTCTAACCATCGAGAGGCTCCCCTAATTAGCCAGGACCCGGTAGCAGATGCGACCGACCTCTATGCCTTTGTCAGCCCCGACCGCCCCAATACTGTTACCTTTATCGGCAACTTTATTCCCTTTGAAACCCCCGCTGCCGGGCCAGATTTCTTCCGCTTTGGGACTGATGTGCTTTACGAATTGCACCTTGATAATGTGGGGGATGCTCAGGATCACATTTCATTCCAGTTCCGCTTCTACGACAAAATTATTAACCCTAATACATTTATGTACAACACTGGCCCGTTCGCTTCACCCAGTGACATAGAGTATAACAACCGACAATATATGAATATTACCCGGTTGGATGCACCCGCCGACAACAGTTGCAAAAACATGTCTCTAGCGAACTGTCCTACCGCCAAAACTACCGTATTAGGACGAGATATTGCAGTAGCCCCGGCCCGCGTTGGTCCCGCTTCTACTCCAAGCTACCCGGAGTTGGCGCAAATGTCAGTAACCAGCATGGGAAATGGAATGACGGTTTTCGCTGGGCCTCGGGCTGATTCCTTCTTTCTCGACCTGGGCGGCTTCTTTGATAGAGTACACATTCGCAACCCCGGCATTAATGCCTTTGCTGGCTTCAATGTCCATACCATTTCGTTGCAAATCCCGATTAACCTAATTACTAACAATGGTACACAGCCTAGTAGCCCAACTGACGCTGCCGCCGTTATCGGAAGTTATCTTACTAGCAGTCGTCGCACCACTAAGGTTTATAGTGAATCCGGTCCTGACGGACTTCAAACTAATAGTGGTAATTGGGTGCAAATCGAACGCTTAGGCATGCCCTTGACCAACGAAGTAGTCGTACCGCTAGCCCTCAAGGACACCTTTAACGCCCTCAAGCCCTGGCAGGATGTTACTATTCCGGCGGTGGTCAGCCTGATTACCGACCCAGAACCAGCCCGTGTCCTTAAATCAATCGGCGTTAACGTGCCGCCTACTCCGCGTTTGGATGTTTTAGAAGTTTTTGCCATGGGGGTAAAAGGGCTGAACCAACCGCCGAATGTAGTCCCATCGGAACAGTTACGCTTGAACGTAGCAATTCAGCCCAGTGCTAATCCTAATCGTCTAGGTGTACTGGCTGGAGATTTAGCGGGCTTCCCCAACGGTCGCCGCCTAACTGACGATGTAGTAGACTCTGCGCTACGGGTATCGGCGGGCGTACTGGTAGATGGTTTTAACGTGGCCCCGAATAACACCCTAGGGGATAACGTGGATGCGCCCTTCGCCACGCTTCTGACGACTTTCCCTTACCAGGCGACACCATATGATGCTGAGGCTTACAATCCGGCTAATTCAATTCCTAGCCCCAATACTAACCAAAACGACCCTAGCAAGCCGTAATAAGCCACTAAAGTTTGGAAGGCTGCTCGGCTCCGGCAGAGCGGCCCTCCAAATAACCAAAAATTTAGTTTTGCCATCGGCTACAAAGGAATAGACCTAGCTCTAGGAAAATAAAAAGCGAGGAAATATGTTACGAACTAGCCCTAATGTTATCTTAAAGGTCGCTCTGGGCCTGTTGCTAATGCTAAATTTAGCCGCCTGCGGCAGTGAAATCGCTACTGATTACTCGGCTACCACCACTGTCCCTTCGGCTAATAATTCAGTTACAACCATCGCCGCCAATGGCACTACTGCTATTACCATCAAGCCTTCAACGCAATCACAAACCCCAATCCAAAGCCAGGGTTTAGGGCTTTCAAAGACCGATTGGGACAAATTTCATGGCCCCGGTGTTCCAATTGCCCCGGGGGTACCCAGTTTTCGCTATGAAAACAATCAATATCAAGTTATTATTGCAAACGCCCAGGTAGCTCAAATTGAGCGTCGCTGGCTTTCCCAACCAATCTCCTTAGATCTGGCAAAGGAGCAAAGCAAAAAACTTTACCCAACTGATGCCAAATTTATCAAAAGCCTGGTTGCTACCCACACCAAAGACAATCTTGATGTTTTTTTTAGTGATATGGCTAAACAAGCTTTTGCCTCTATCCCGAGCACTATTCCGTTATGGCCCGGCGGCTCCCCCGGTAATTTTACCGTTACTTATCATACGACCGCTAATAATCAGATTGAAAGTATTGTAATAGCCCTGGGAATAAATCCTACTTAAAAATTGGAAGCTGGTTTGCTCTATTACTACCCCAAGTTTTGGCATTTATGCTAAAATAGAGTTGGGATAGGTGATTTTTAGGCTAATTGGAGTAATTTATGAGCCAGCTATCAATAATCGAAGAAGTTTTGACCTTGGAAGAGCTTGCGCGTTATTTGAGATTGCCTCTGGAAACCGTAGAACGACAAGCGCGACAAGGACGAATTCCCGGCAAACAAATAGAAAATGAGTGGCGTTTTCTCAAAGCAGCAATTGAGGATTGGTTTAGAAGCAAGGATAGCCGCCAAGCAATGATTGAACAGTTTGGTGTGTTTGCCGATGATAAAACCCTTCCTGAACTCCTCCGAACAATTTATGCTCAACGCAAACGCCCCGAAACTGAAAACTAACTGATTACCCTTTCCGCTTTAGGGTCTAGGGGTAAGACCATTAGATAAAGCCCGTTCGCTCGGCGATAAATCACCGAGCTACTATAACAAAGCCAACTAAAGCTGGCTGGAAAACACCGTAATAACCTTATAAGGCGGTTTTTTAGCCACTTTTAAGGGGCTTCGTTAAAGTAGCTCGGCGGCTTTAGCCCCGTGCGAACCCTAACCGTGCAATATTTTTCAGATTGCACAACAATTTCATTATTTTTGTATCCTCTATGGTGAACTCTTTTAACCCAACGCCTTTATAAGCATTTCTAACCCGGCTTTGAGTTTGTTGGTTTCGGTCAGGCACGAGACCATAATATGGGCCCCTTGCTCGTAGCCATAGAAATAGCCGGGATGCACCAACACCCCTTGTTCTAAGAGATACAATGTCAGGGCTTCCTCGTCCGTCCAAGTTTCCACTTTTGGGAAAAGATAATAGCCCCCATCCGGCGGTTGGGCTTTGAGGTAACGGCTGTGGCTCGTCATCTCCAGAGCCATTGTTAGATTAGCATTTACTCGCTCCCGCATTTCCCGCACAAACGGCCTGCCTTGCTCAAAAAGGGTCGGCAACATCCACTGAATCAGCGAACTGGCACTCAAAAAAGTATCGTTTAGCAACTCCAATCTATCGCGCCACTGTTTTGCGGGGCCACTCAGCCCAATCCAGCCCAACTTCATATCGGGCAAGGCAAACAGCTTGGAGATGCCATTCAGGTGGAAAACAGGCAGTTCCGGGTGCAACGCCCCAAGTGGCGGAGTGGCAGAGGCACGATAGTAAAACTCGGCAAAAACCTCGTCACAAATAAGCGGCAAGCCTAGCTCACTCAGGGTAGGGATAGCTTTTTGCACAATCATCCCGGTGGGGTTGTGGGGCGAGATAAGCATAATCGCCCGTGTGCGGCTATCGGTTTGTTCTCGCAAACTCTCCGCCTCAATCTGCCAGCCGTTAGCCTCGTCCAGATGATAGGGCCGCAACTCAATTTTATGCACCGCCGCCAGATACTCAAACAGGGGGTAAGTGACCTCCGGCATCAGCACATTATCCCCCGGCTCGGTTAGCAGGGCGAAAAGTAGCGAATAGGCTTCGCTGGTGCTGGCGGTGATAAAAATATCGTCCAGACCCAGGCTCAGGGGTGGGGTGCGTTCGGCGTAATATCTGGCGATGGTTTCACGGGCGGGCAACCAACCAAAAGGGTCGGGCCGATACAGCCGTTGCCCCCAATAACCCGCGCTGGCCTCCCGCAAAATTTCGGGCGGGAACAAAAAGCCCTGTTGGGTGGGGTTGCTGCTGGACAGGTCAAGATAGCCGCCCTCGACTTGCTTCTTGCGCCGTGCTATTTCAATCGGGTTTGGGCCTAAATCGCCCTCAGCAAAAAATCCAGTCATAGTTAGTTATTCGGTAAAAGTCAAAGGTCGAAAGTCGAAAATACAAAATTCTTAATTGTTGGTTGTAAAAGCTAAAATTTCTATCGTGGTATATACTAACACGGAAGTAGACGATATTGCCAAAGCAGGAAGGATTTTGCAAGTTGTTAACCTTACCCTTTTTCAGCGAACTTGAGAAAACTAACAACATATTATTGGCGGGGGCGGGTGGTGGCTTCGACATTTTTTGTGGCCTACCACTATACTTCGCCCTGAAAAACGCTGGTAAACAGGTTCATCTTGCCAATCTCTCTTTTTCCTCAATTGATAGCTCTACCGGGCGTAGATTAACTCCTGCTTTGGTTGAAGTAAATGACACTTCTAACGGCTGGGCCAGCTATTTTCCTGAAATTCATCTGGCGCGTTGGTTTGCGGGCAGGGGTGAGCCTGTTCCCATTTATTGTTTTGCTCGTACCGGGGCTAAACCACTTGCCGAAGCTTATAAATTTTTAGTTGATATGTTGCAGGTGGACACGGTAATTCTGGTGGACGGTGGTACGGATAGCCTCATGCGGGGTGACGAAAGTGGGCCCCAGGAAGATGTTGCCAGTATTGCGGCAGTGAACGCTCTTGAAGTGACCACCAAACTATTGGTTTGTTTGGGTTTTGGGATTGATTCTTTTCACGGCGTTTGTCACGCCCACTTTTTAGAGGCGGTGGCTGCTATTACCAAAGCGGGTGGCTTTCTGGGAGCCTGGACTTTGACCAGAGATATGCCGGAAGTCCAACTTTATAACGCCGCTTCTGAGGCGGTATTCAATGGCATGCCCCAAAACCCCAGCATTGTTTCTTCTTCAATTCTCTCGGCAATCGAAGGGCATTTTGGCGATTACCATGCCACTCATCGCACTTCTGGTAGCAAGCTTTTTATCAATCCCCTAATGTCCCTGTATTGGTGTTTTAAATTAGAGGCGGTTGCTAACAGATTGTTGTATCTGGATAAAATTAGCAAAACCGAATCATATTGGGCCTTGACCAATGCCATCGAACGCTTTCGTGAGGATATTGAAAGCAAAATCAAGCCCTGGGTCAATTTGCCGATGTGAAATAGTTCAAAGTTAGCCATTGTGGAAATAAATACAGAAAGGTTTATAGCAAGATGCCGTCAAACGAAGAAATAGTCAAAAATTTTTATCAGGCTTTTCAAAAGAAGGATTTAGCGGGAATTGCCGAATGCTACCACCCCGATATTTTCTTTTCCGACCCGGTTTTCCAGAACTTGAAAGGCGAACAGGTCAACGGTATGTGGCAGATGTTAGTGGGTCGCTCTAAAGATATGGTAATGACTTATAGTAATATTCAGGCGAATGACCAGACTGGTAGTGGCAATTGGGAAGCGACCTACACCTTTTCCCAAACTGGCCGCAAAGTGTATAATGTAATAAGCTCGGCATTTCGGTTTAAGGATGGCAAAATTATCGAGCATCGTGATACTTTTGATTTA
>Ga0209512_1003995_pt1 | contig 13329 bp, 18 predicted proteins | sample frozenSSSSmetaG_FD_184142 | JGI IMG/M metagenome (GOLD analysis project Ga0209512, IMG submission 184142) | Glacier valley bacterial and archeal communities from Borup Fiord, Nunavut, Canada, to study Microbial Dark Matter (Phase II) -... | ecosystem: Environmental > Aquatic > Freshwater > Ice >... | reverse complement strand
CCGCGGAAGTCGCGGATGCGGGGGAGCGCAAGCGAAAGCAGACGGTCGAGGAACTCCCAGGCCCGGTCACCGCGAAGGGTGACGTGGGCGCCGATCGGCTGGCCCTCGCGGAGTTTGAACTGCGCGATGGACTTGCGGGCAGCAGTGACCTGAGGCTTCTGGCCGGTGATTGCAGTGAGGTCCTTGACGGCCCCATCGATGATCTTGCCGTCGCGCGCGGCCTCGCCGACGCCGGTGTTCACGACGATCTTCACGAGTCCGGGCACCTGGTGCACGTTTGTGAAGCCGAAGTCCTTTGCCAGCTGGGCAGTGATCTCGGTCTTGTACTTCTGCTTGAGACGCGGCTGGGCTACCTTGACAGGTGCCGTGCCAGCTGCAGTTGCAGTGTCAGTCATTAGTCGGCGTCCTTCTCAGTTGCCTTGGTGGTTTTGGGTGCGGCCTTCGCCTTGGGAGCGGCCTTCGCTTTGGGGGCAGCCTTCGGTGTCACGGCTTCGGTCGCGACCGGAGTCGTCGACTCCTCGTCGCTCGCGGTTCCATCGGTGATCGCGCCATCGTCGGAGACATTCTCAGCTTTGTCGGCCTTCGCGGTGTCGGATTTCGCGGTGTCAGATTTCGCGGTGTCGGACTTCTTCGGGGTTGCCTTCACGGGCTTGCGACGCGAGTCCTTGAAGTAGCGCGTGCGGGTCGTCTTGCCCGAGACATCCGTCTCCACCGTGAATCCGACGCGGGCCGGCTGCTTGGTGTCGGGGTTGACCAGTTGCACGTTCGACACATGGATCGGCGCTTCACGCGTCTCGATGCCACCGGTCTTGGTGCCGCGGTCGCTCTGGCCGACGCGAACGTGCTTGGTGATGTAGTTGAGTCCCTCGACGACGACGCGGTTCTTCTCCACGAGCACCTCGATGACACGACCCTGCTTGCCACGGTCGCCACCGCGAGCCTGACTGCGGCCGCTGATGAGCTGGACAAGATCGCCCTTTTTGATGTTCGCCATGGTTACAAGACCTCCGGTGCCAGCGAGATGATCTTCATGAACTTCTTGTCGCGGAGTTCGCGACCGACCGGTCCGAAGATGCGAGTTCCACGAGGGTCGCCGTCAGCCTTGAGGATGACAGCGGCGTTCTCGTCGAACTTGATGTACGAGCCGTCGGGTCGACGGGTCTCTTTCTTGGTGCGCACGATGACCGCCCTGACGACGTCGCCCTTTTTGACGTTGCCGCCAGGGATCGCATCCTTGACCGTGGCGACGATGACATCGCCGAGGCCGGCGTAACGACGGCCAGAGCCGCCGAGTACGCGAATCGTGAGCAGCTCCTTGGCACCGGTGTTATCGGCGACCTTGAGCCTGGATTCCTGCTGAAGCATTTAGGTGTCCTTATACGAAGTAAGCGCGAGGCTTACTTGGCCTTCTCGAGGATCTCGACCAGGCGCCAGTGCTTCGTGGCACTGAGCGGGCGGGTCTCGCTGATGAGGACGAGGTCGCCGATTCCGGCCGCATTGGCCTCGTCGTGCGCCTTGACCTTGGAGGTGCGGCGGATGACCTTGCCGTAGAGGGGGTGCTTTACGCGGTCCTCGACCTCGACGACGACGGTCTTGTCCATCTTGTCGCTCGTGACGTAGCCACGACGGGTCTTGCGGTAACCACGGTCTGCAGCCGCCTCGACGACCTCGGTGCTTTTAGTCTCGGTTGCCATTACTTTTTCTCCTCAGCGGACGTGGCGGCCGCATCGACAGCAGCCGACCCGGTTGCCGCCGGAGCGACATCCTCAGTCTTCTTGGTCTTTTTCGCGGGCTTCGGAGCTACCTCGACGGGAGCGGGGGTCGCACGGATGCCCAGCTCGCGCTCACGGACCACCGTGTAGATACGAGCGATGTCGCGCTTGACAGCGCGAAGGCGACCGTGGCTTTCCAACTGGCCGGTAGCCGACTGGAAGCGTAGGTTGAACAGCTCTTCCTTGGCCTTCTTGAGTTCGTCGACGAGTCGCTCGTCTTCGTATGTGTCGAGCTCGTCTGGAGCGAGCTCTTTGGAACCGATCGCCATTATGCGTCGCCCTCCTCGCGCTTGATGATGCGTGCCTTGAGTGGCAGTTTGTGGATGGCGCGAGTCAGTGCCTCACGGGCGACCTCATCGCTGACGCCGGCGAGCTCGAAGAGCACGCGACCCGGCTTGACGTTGGCGATCCACCACTCGGGGGAACCCTTACCGGAACCCATGCGGGTCTCGGCCGGCTTCTTGGTGAGCGGGCGGTCGGGGTAGATGTTGATCCAGACCTTCCCACCTCGCTTGATGTGACGGGTCATCGCGATTCGAGCTGCCTCGATCTGGCGGTTGGTCACATAGGCGGGAGTGATGGCCTGGATGCCGTACTCGCCGAACGTCACGGTGGTACCACCGGTCGCCTGGCCGCTACGGCCCGGGTGGTGCTGCTTACGGTGCTTGACCCTGCGGGGAATTAACATGGCTCTAGGCCTCCACTGCTACGGCTGCCGGCGCAGCATCTGCCTTCGGAGCGGTCGCGGCTGCCGGGGCGGCTCCACGACGCGGTCCGCTGTCACGCGCACCATCACGTCGGTCGTCGCGGCGCTCGGGGCGCGTTGACTTGGCGTTGGCCTGCTCGCGAGCGAGTTCCTTGTTCGTGATGTCGCCCTTGTAAATCCAGACCTTCACACCGATGCGGCCGAAGGTGGTCTTGGCCTCGTAGAAGCCGTAATCGATGTTCGCGCGCAGCGTGTGCAGCGGAACGCGACCCTCGCGGTAGAACTCGGAGCGGCTCATTTCTGCACCACCGAGTCGACCAGAGACCTGGATTCGAACTCCCTTGACCGTCGGGGTGCGCTGGGCACCCTGCAGGCCTTTACGCATGGCACGACGAAATGCGACGCGAGCACTGAGCTGCTCCGCGATTCCCTGTGCGACGAGTTGGGCCTCGGCCTCGGGGTTTTTCACTTCGAGGATGTTGAGCTGGATCTGCTTCCCCGAGAGCTTCTCGAGGTCGGTGCGAATGCGCTCCGCTTCGGCACCACGTCGACCGATCACGATGCCCGGACGGGCGGTGTGGATGTCGACGCGAACGCGGTCGCGGGTGCGCTCGATCTCGATGCGCGCCACTCCGGCACGGTCGAGCGAGGTCTTGAGCAGGTTGCGGATCTTGATGTCTTCGGCGACAAAGTCGCTGTAGCGCTGTCCGACCTTCGTGCTGTCTGAGAACCAACGCGATACGTGATCGGTGGTGATTCCCAGGCGGAACCCGTAGGGGTTTACTTTCTGTCCCATTACTTCTTCCCTGCCTTCGCAGTCGATGAACGCTGCGCAGTCGATGAACGCTGCGACGACACAACAGCGCTCTCCTTTTCGTCTGGCGTGGCCAGGACGATCGTGATGTGGCTGGTGCGCTTGAGGATCTGGAAGGCGCGCCCCTGTGCACGAGGCTGGAAGCGCTTGAGGGTTGTTCCCTCGTCGACGTACGCCGACGAGACGAACAGGTCCTGTTCGTCCAGGTAGCTGTTACTGGCATCCGCCTTGACACGTGCGTTGGCGATAGCCGACTCGACGAGCTTGTAGACGGGGGTGCTTGCACCCTGCGGTGCGAACTTCAGGATGGCCAGTGCCTCGTGCGCCTGCTTGCCGCGGATCATGTTGACGACACGACGAGCCTTAGTGGCAGTGACGCGAATGTGCTTCACGCGAGCGATGGATTCAACCATTTCTCTGTACCTTTCTGTCCCCGCGTTAGCGGCGACGACCCTTCTTGTCGTCCTTCTCGTGTCCACGGAAAGTGCGGGTGGGAGCAAACTCTCCGAGCTTGTGCCCAACCATCGTCTCGGTGATGAACACCGGGATGTGCTTGCGTCCGTCGTGAACCGCGATCGTATGACCGAGGAACGACGGGATGATCATCGAGCGACGTGACCAGGTCTTGATAACGCTCTTGCTGCTGGCTTCGTTCGCCTTGGCCACCTTGCGAAACAGGTGGTCGTCGACGAAAGGGCCCTTTTTAAGACTGCGTGGCATCCTTTACAACTCCTACTTGCGCTTCTTGCCGACATTGCGGCGGCGAACGATGAGCTTGTCGCTCTCTTTGTTGATGTGGCGGGTGCGGCCCTCTTTCTGGCCCCACGGGCTGACCGGGTGGCGTCCACCGGAGGTCTTGCCCTCTCCACCACCATGTGGGTGGTCGACCGGGTTCATGGCGACTCCACGCACGGTCGGGCGAACGCCCTTCCAGCGCATGCGGCCGGCCTTTCCCCAGTTGATGTTCGACTGCTCGGCATTGCCGACCTCGCCGATCGTGGCGCGGCAGCGTGCGTCGACGTTGCGGATCTCACCGGACGGCAGGCGGAGCTGCGCGTACGGGCCGTCCTTGGCGACGAGACGAACCGAGGCTCCGGCGGAGCGAGCCATCTTGGCTCCCCCACCCGGCTTCAGCTCGATCGCGTGGATGACGGTACCGACCGGGATATTGCGCAGAGGCAGGTTGTTACCCGGCTTGATGTCTGCGCCGGAGCCCGACTCGATGATGTCACCCTGGTTGAGCTTGTTCGGAGCGATGATGTAGCGCTTCGAGCCATCCACGAAATGCAGCAGCGCGATGCGCGCCGTGCGGTTCGGGTCGTACTCGATCTCGGCGACTCGGGCGTTGACGCCGTCCTTGTCGTTGCGCTTGAAGTCGATCACACGGTACTGGCGCTTATGGCCACCACCGATGTGACGCGTGGTGATGCGACCGGCGTTGTTCCGGCCACCGGTCTTGGGCAGCGGCCGAAGAAGCGACTTCTCCGGGGTCGAACGCGTGATCTCGGCAAAGTCTGCAACCGAGGAACCGCGACGACCGGGAGTCGTGGGCTTGTACTTACGAATAGGCATTGTTTTCTCTCCTCAACGTCTCTGTCAGGCGCCGTCTAGCCGACAGCGGTGAAGATGTCGATGGAACCGGACTTGAGGGTCACGATCGCGCGCTTGGTGTCTTTGCGCTTGCCGAGACCGAACTTGGTTCGGCGGGTCTTGCCCTTTTTGTTCAGGGTGTTGATCGACGCAACCTCGACGCTGAAGATCTTCTCGATCGCCAGCTTGATCTCGGTCTTGTTCGAACGTGGGTCGACGATGAAGGTGTACTTGCCCTGATCGATCAGGCTGTAGCTCTTCTCGGAGACGACCGGCGACAGGATGACGTCGCGGGGGTCCTTCTGGGTCGCGATGCTCATGCGGATGCCTTTCCGGTGGTGGCTAGTGCCCGGCGTGCCGCTGCACGCTCAGGGCTGACGCGCTTCTTGCTCGCCGGAGCGGCATTCTCGGTGGGCTCGACCTGTGCGGTCTTGACCGGTCCGGCGACGAAACCGTCGAAGGCGCTCTTGGTGAACACGATGTCATCGCTCACCACCACGTCGTAGGCGTTGAGCTGGTCCCAGGTGAGCACGTGCACACCGGGAATGTTGCGCACGCTCTTCTGGCTGACGGTGTCATTGCGCTCGATGACAATGAGCACGTGGCTCGAGGTGGTGATGCTCGTAAGCAGGGCGACGATGGTCTTGGTCGAGGGCACGTCCCCGACGGAGAGCGAGTCGATGACGTGGATGCGTCCGCCGCGGGCGCGGTCCGAGAGAGCGCCGCGCAGAGCTGCCGCGATCATCTTCTTGGGGGTGCGCTGGGCGTAGTCGCGAGGATGGGGTCCGTGGACGATTCCGCCGCCGGTCATCTGGGGAGCACGAATCGATCCCTGGCGGGCACGACCGGTTCCCTTCTGCTTGAACGGCTTGCGACCGGCACCGGACACTTCACCACGGCGGAGCGTGTTGTGCGTTCCTTGGCGAGCCGCAGCACGCTGTGCAACGACGACCTGGTGGATGAGCGGAACATTGGTCTGAACGTCGAACGTCTCGGCGGGCAGATCGACAGAGCCAATCTTCTTGCCTGTGGAGTCGATGACGTCGAGCGTGTTTGTGTCGGCCATAGCCTTACGCTCCCTTCACTGCGTTGCGGACGAAGACGATGCGGCCCTTGGCACCGGGAACGGCGCCCTTGACCAAGATCAGGTTCTTCTCGAGGTCGACCGAGTGCACGATGAGGTTCATCGCGGTGACCCGGTCTCCACCCATGCGGCCGGCCATGCGCATTCCCTTGAACACGCGTGATGGCGTGGAGGATGCACCGATCGAGCCGGGCTTGCGGTGGTTGCGGTGTGAACCGTGCGACGACGAGACACCCTTGAAATTGTGGCGCTTCATGACTCCGGCGAAGCCCTTGCCCTTGGAGGTCCCGACGACATCGACCTTCTGGCCGGCTTCGAAGATATCGACCGCGATCTCCTGGCCGAGGGTGTACTCGGCGGCATCCGCGGTGCGCACCTCGGTGAGGTGGCGGCGAGGCGTGACGCCCGCTTTGTCGAAGTGACCGGACGCCGGCTTGTTCACCTTGCGGGGGTCGATCTGGCCGTAGGCGATCTGCACGGCGAGGTAGCCGTCGACCTCCTCGGACCGCAGCTGGGTCACGACGTTCGGAGTGATCTCCACGACAGTGACGGGGATGAGTTTGTTGTTCGCATCCCAGACCTGGGTCATGCCGAGCTTCGTGCCCAGCAACCCCTTGCTTGTCTTAGTAGTAGCCATGACTCGTCCTACAGCTTGATCTCGATGTTGACGTCGGCGGGCAGGTCGAGTCGCATGAGCGAGTCGACGGCCTTCGGCGTCGGGTCGATGATGTCGATGAGGCGCTTGTGGGTGCGCTTCTCGAAGTGCTCGCGGCTGTCCTTGTACTTATGAGGAGAACGGATCACCGCAATGATGTTCTTCTCGGTAGGAAGCGGTACCGGGCCGACGACAGTGGCACCGGCACGGGTCACCGTGTCGACGATCTTGCGCGCCGAGCTGTCGATGACCTCGTGGTCATACGACTTAAGTCGGATGCGGATCTTTTGTCCCGCCATGTGTGACTCACTCTCTTTAAGGCATCATGGCTTCGCGGCACGCGCTCGGCTATTGGATGCTCGGTTTGCTCAGTCCGCGCCCGTGGGGCACAGTGCTGACGCACCACTGTTTTTGTATCAATTAGTACTTGAGTACCCGTACTACTGGAATGCGGGCGACCCCCGCGCCCGGGCGTGTTGCCCGCACACCGAACAGGGTTGTGACCACGTCCAGGGGATTCGATTAAGTCGTGTTCTGCTACCCGCGGCCCAGATGATGACGCTGTGACAAGTACGCCACGGTCTCGCATCTGTGCACTGCCTGGCAGTGATCCCGGCGCACAGCCGGTTTTGTTGAACTAGGAGAGTCTGCCACAGGTTTGTAGTGTCTGCAACCCGGGCGTGTCACTCTTCGGCGTGTCGCGCCCGACCCGGAAACACGCCGCTCAGGCGGAGCGAAGGTCGGCGGTGACCAGGGTGATCATCCCGGCAGTGAAGATGATCGTGCCGGCAAGCAACGCGACCGCTCCGCCGGCCCATTCGACGCACAGGGCACCGACGGCCGCACCGATCCCCATCGCGATGACGGCGGCGAGGCGGGGGAACCAGTTCTTGCCGGTTCCCCCTGCCAACCGGCTGTCGCGGGCGAGGTTCGCCAGGGTGTTGGTGACGACGATGGTGGTCACATCGGAGTTACCGATCGGCTTGACCGCCGACACCTGCGCGCCCATGACGACCGCCAGGAGCGCGGTCACCACCAGCAGGGCCGGAAGACTGAGGTCGTGCACGACCAGCCAGTAGATCGCGAGGCCGATCATGGTCGCGGCTCCCCCGATCAGCACGACCCGGCTAGACCGCGGAAGACCTTTGGGCGCCGACTGGCCCACAATCCGTCCTCCCACGATGCTGCCGAGCGCGAACCCGAGCAGCGCGATGATGTTGTTGAGGAGCGGGGTCTTGCCCGCTCCGACCAGGCTGAACCCGATGAAAAGAACGTTGCCGGTCATGTTGCCCGTGAAGACCCTGTCGAGAGCGAGGTAGCTCACCGCGTCGATGCATCCGGTGGATGCGGTCAGCAACAGCAGGCCCGTGACGAAGTGGTGGCCGACGGGAAGGAGTGGGAGGCGCGCCATCCCCCCAACGGTAGTGGAATCACGCGCCCGGTCCGGTGACTACCCGGTGCCGACGGCCGTGTCCGCGCCGCCCCGAGCACCATCGGCCTGCTCTTCTGTGGAGGACGCCGGTGACCATCTCCCCTGTGAGGAGTGCCTCCGCTTTAGCCAGGATGTTCTCGAGTCCCAGGAGCCTCTCCCTCGATCCTGTGCCGCCCCGTCGGCTGACAGGGTGATTCTGCACCCGCGCGCCGGATCCCGTAAAGAGGGCCTTCGCGTTCACTCGAAGAGGAGGGCGCGCAATTCGGTTTCCGCGGAATTCAATCGCTTCGGATCGATCGTGGCGTCAGCGACATAGCGGTCGATGAGGCGAGGATCGACATAGCTCTTGCGCGCGATCGTCGGGGTGTTTCCGAGCACCGTCGACGCATCCCGCATCGCTTGGGCGATAGCGCGGACACGTGCAGACTTGCGCGGCTCGGGTCCATGTTCCGCCAGGCTCACCGCCGCCGCGACCGTTCCGTGCAGCGTGCGGAAGTCCTTCGCGGTGAACTCTCCCCCCGTGCGCTCACGAACGTAGTCGTTGATGTCCTGTGCGACGACCGGATGCCACCTGGCACCGTCCCTCCACGCGAGCAGCCGCGCGTGCGCACCCCGACGCTTCAGCGAGCGCACCACCGGCGCGAGATCGGCATCCGCGATCTCCGACCGCCACTCCTGCCCGCTTTTCGCGGGAAAGTGCAGGGAGACGGTGACGCCGCTCACCGTCGCGTGAGAGCAGAGGAGCGTGGCCAGGCCGTGGCTGCCGTTGGACTCGGCATACTGCTCCGACCCCACCCGCAGTGAGCCGGTATCGAGCATGCGGAACGCTGCTGCCAGTGCGCGCTCACGCGTGGGCTCCCCGGAGCGCAGTTCCAGCGTCACCCGTCGGCGGGCGGCGGGCAGCGATTCAGCGAGGCTCAGCGCACGATCGAACTTGATGCGGTCCTTCTGCTCACGCCAGGCGGGGTGGTAGATATACTGGCGGCGACCCGCGGCATCCACTCCCGTTGCCTGAATGTGGCCATTGGGATAGGGGGCGATCCAGACGTCTCTCCAGGCCGGGGGGATGGCGAGGAGCTCGATCCGATGCCGCAGTTCGGGGTCGGCCATCGGATGCCCTGCAGTGTCTTTGTAGGAGAACCCCCGCCCGGCACGCACGCGACGTAGCCCTGCGCCGGATGAGTCGCTGCGGCGGAGACGGGTCATGTTTCCAGCCTATGCATCCCGTTCGCTGCGGCAAGCGGGTTACGCGCAGAGGCGTTCCGTGAATCGGCGGTCGAGGCTGAGCCTGACAGGCCGACACCACCGAGCGACCACTTTCGGCAGGGCCCTCAGGCGATCCTCGCGAATCTTCTCATCGGGTACGACCTGGTCGGCGGATCGACCACGACGGAAGGCCGGGTCGAGATATTCGATGTCGCCATCGGCCTCGCCCACGGTGCCGTTTTCAGGCCAGGAGAAGTCGGTGTCAGCAATACAGCCGCGGTCATCGAAGTGCGATTGCTGGAGCATCGGCGGCGGACATCCCACGATTCGCATATTCCACTGCTCGCCGATTCGATCGGAGAAGCAGAGTTCGTCACGCCGAAGTCGATGACGTCGCGGACTCGGGAATGACCTCGAAACGGCAGTCGAGCATCCGAGGCCTCCCTGAGCTCATCCAGAGTCACGAGTGGCGGCCTGCGCTGGAATCGATCGACGTGAAGGGCAGCATCCATTGACGTCACGGTGCTCACAACGGGCGATACGACCGCGAGATCGATGACCGTTCGTGCGACCGACGTGACCAGAAGGCCGTCGATCTCCACGACATCCCTGCCTGCCAGGGGAAGCGAGTGGCGCACGACCATGCCGCGACTGCGCATGCGGATCGCGGCACCTGGGTCACGTGCACCCGGTGAGGCCAGGGCCCGATAATGGGACGGCCGTGGATCGCGGCCGCCGACCAGTGCGTCAGGACGGGGCGAGCGCTGCGGGTCTCGGCCACCGCCCGAATCGTGAGAAGGTACCTGGCCCGCGCGGCCAGCTCCGCCCAGCAGGGCTCATCGATGTAGGCACCCCGCGCGATCCGCACCCCGATGCCGCAGGCCGCCCTCGCTGCGTGCCGCTGGCGGGTGTCTTCGAAGGAGTGCAGATTGCGTACGAGGATGAGCCGGTCGGAGGATGCCCTGAGCTGATCATCGTCGACACCCGCACGGCGCCACATCCGGTGTCGGCTTTTCGTGGAAATGGCGCTCCCCCTGCCGCTGTGAGGGAGGGGACTCCGTTCGGGTTTGTTCCCTCGTTTAAGGTGTGTGCCGATTCGACGAGGACCATTGCTGACCAGCGGGACCAATCGCGGCGGGCGGGGGCGGCAGGAGGCGGGAACGACGAAGGGCCGCACCCTTTCGGATGCGGCCCTTCGGATCGGTCTCGTTTCGGGCGCTCAGCGTCCGATTCGACCGACGGGGTTACTACTTGAGGATCTTGACGACCGTGCCGGCGCCGACGGTGCGGCCACCCTCGCGGATAGCGAAGCGGAGGCCCTCCTCCATGGCGATCGGCTGGATCAGGTTGACCGTCATCTCGGTGGTGTCACCGGGCATGACCATCTCGGTGCCCTCGGGCAGGGAGATGACGCCGGTGACGTCCGTGGTGCGGAAGTAGAACTGCGGGCGGTAGTTAGCGTAGAACGGGTTGTGACGGCCACCCTCATCCTTGGAGAGGATGTAGGCGTTCGCCTCGAACTCGGTGTGAGGCGTGACCGAACCGGGCTTGACGACAACCTGGCCGCGCTCGACGTCTTCGCGCTTGGTTCCACGCAGCAGAAGCCCGACATTCTCACCGGCGCGCGCATCTTCGAGGGTCTTGCGGAACATCTCGATGGCAGTGACGATGGTTTTGGAGGACTTCTCCTTGATGCCGACGATCTCGACCTCGTCGTTCGGGTGGAGGATTCCACGCTCGACTCGACCGGTGATGACGGTGCCACGACCGGTGATCGTGAAGACGTCCTCGACGGGCATGAGGAAGGGCTTATCGGTCTCGCGGACGGGCTCGGGAACGAACTCGTCGACCTTGTCCATGAGGTCGGCAACAGTTGCCGCCCACACGGGGTCTCCCTCGAGGGCCTTGAGCGCGGAAACGCGAACGACGGGCGCCGTGTCACCGTCGAACTCCTGGCTCGAGAGCAACTCGCGAACCTCGATCTCGACGAGCTCGAGGATCTCTTCGTCGTCCACCATGTCGGTCTTGTTCAACGCGACGACGATGTACGGCACGCCGACCTGGCGAGCGAGCAGGACGTGCTCACGCGTCTGGGGCATCGGGCCGTCAGTGGCGGCGACGACCAGGATCGCGCCATCCATCTGGGCGGCGCCGGTGATCATGTTCTTGATGTAGTCGGCGTGGCCGGGGGCGTCGACGTGCGCATAGTGGCGCTTCTCGGTCTGGTACTCCACGTGGGAGATGTTGATCGTGATTCCGCGCTGCTTCTCCTCGGGGGAGTTGTCGATCTGGTCAAACGCGTAAGAAGCGTTCAACGTCGGGTACTTGTCGTGCAGCACCTTGGTAATTGCAGCCGTCAACGTGGTCTTACCGTGGTCGACGTGACCGATGGTACCGACGTTGACGTGTGGCTTAGTCCTCTGGAACTTTGCCTTCGCCAATTGGTCCTCCTCAGGACTTAGGTGTAGATGCCCCCGGTTCGAATTGTTTCGAACCGGGTGCGCTACGGGGTTTGGATAGAGATATTTTACTTGGACGAACAGCCGAAGCTATTCGCCCTTGTTCTTCTGGATGATCTCGTCGGCCACCGCGCGCGGCACCTCAGAGTAGCTGTCGAACGACATCGAGTACACCGCGCGGCCGGATGTCTTCGACCGCAGGTCTCCGACATAGCCGAACATCTCCGACAGGGGCACCTTCGCGGCGATGACCTTCACGCCCGTGGCATCCTCCATCGATTGGATCTGACCACGGCGCGAGTTGAGGTCGCCGATGACGTCTCCCATGTACTCCTCCGGGGTTCGGACCTCGACGGCCATAAGCGGCTCGAGCAACACGGGATCGGCCTTGCGAGCCGCTTCCTTGAAGGCCATCGAGCCGGCGATCTTGAACGCCATCTCCGAGGAGTCGACATCGTGCGATGCACCATCGAGCAGGATCGCCATCACACCCACCATCGGGTAACCCGCGAGCACGCCGACCTGAAGCGCATCCTGGATGCCGTGATCGACGGACGGGATGTACTCGCGCGGGATCCGACCACCGGTGACCTTGTTGACGAACTCGTAGCTCTTCTCCGCGGTCACCTCCATCGGCTCGAGCGAGATCTGAATCTTGGCGAACTGGCCAGAACCACCGGTCTGCTTCTTGTGGGTGAAGTCGTGCTTCTCGACGACACGACGAATCGTCTCACGATAGGCGACCTGCGGCTTTCCGACGTTCGCTTCGACGCCGAACTCGCGCTTCATCCGATCGACCAGGATGTCTAGGTGGAGCTCGCCCATCCCCTTGATCACCGTCTGGCCGGTGTCGACGTTCTGCTCCGTGCGGAAGGTCGGGTCCTCCTCAGCGAGCTTCTGGATCGCGAGACCCAGCTTCTCCTGGTCGGCCTTCGTCTTCGGCTCGATCGCGACCTCGATGACAGGCTCCGGGAACGTCATCGACTCGAGAACGACCTGGTGGGTCGGGTCGGTGAGGGTGTCGCCCGTTGTCGTGTCCTTGAGGCCGATGACCGCGTAGATGTGACCGGCGGTGACGCTGTCGACCGGGTTCTCCTTGTTCGCGTGCATCTGGAAGATCTTGCCGATGCGCTCCTTCTTGCCCTTGGTCGCGTTGACCAGCTGAGCACCGGAGTCAGCCCTGCCCGAGTAGACCCGGATGTAGGTGAGACGACCGAAGAACGGGTGAACTGCGACCTTGAACGCGAGCGCAGCAAATGGCTCGGTGGCATCCGGGTGGCGAAGAATGACCTTCTCTTCGTCGCGCGGGTCGTGCGCCTCAATAGCTGGCACGTCGAGCGGGGTCGGCAGATAGTCGACTACCGCATCGAGCATCGGCTGAACGCCGCGGTTCTTGAACGCGGAGCCGCACAGGATCGGGTAGATCTGGCTCGAGATGGTGAGCTTGCGGATCGCGGCCTTGATCTCGGCGACAGAGAAGTCGGTGTCGCCCTCCATGAACCGCTCGAGGAGCGCGTCATCCGTCTCGGCAACGACCTCGAGGAGGGCGGCACGATACTCGTTCGCCTTCTCGACCATGTCGGCCGGGATCTCTTCGATGTCGTACTTGGC
>Ga0209512_1003991_pt1 | contig 13332 bp, 7 predicted proteins | sample frozenSSSSmetaG_FD_184142 | JGI IMG/M metagenome (GOLD analysis project Ga0209512, IMG submission 184142) | Glacier valley bacterial and archeal communities from Borup Fiord, Nunavut, Canada, to study Microbial Dark Matter (Phase II) -... | ecosystem: Environmental > Aquatic > Freshwater > Ice >... | reverse complement strand
TTAGTCCCCAATAAATTGATGTGAGCCCTTTTAAGTAATAAAAATTATTTTAGTCACCATTTATTTCATTGGTAAATTGAAAAGGACCTATCCAATTTACTTTTGTAATATATTTTCAATAATCTTCACAGCATGTTCCCTTGAATTTTCAATAAATAAACTGTGGGTATCCATGCCGCCACAAATTACACCAGCGAGATAGATCCCTCTCACGTTGGTCTCGTGGGTATCGTTATTGTAAAAGGGTTTTCTTGTTTCATCTTCAGATAATTGAATTCCCAACTTTTCTAAAAATGAAAGATCAGGCTGATATCCCGTCATGGCAATTACCCAATCATTCGGAATTGTTACCAAACCCTGCGGCGTATTAATGTCAACTTCATTATCGCGAATAGCTGTTATGGTAGCATTGTAATAAGCTTTAACGGAGCCTTCCTCAATGCGATTTACAATATCCGGCCTTACCCAATATTTTACCCGTTCGCCAATTTCATTATTTCTTATCACCATAGTTACTTCAGCACCCTTTCGATAAGTCTCCAAAGCTGCATCCACAGCCGAATTGCTGGCACCCACAACAAGTACTTTTTGAAAAGCATAAAAATGGGGATCTTTATAATAGTGCGTTACTTTCGGTAATTGTTCACCAGGTACATTTAGCAAATAAGGCAGGTCGTAAAAACCACTTGCAATAATTACATTATCTGTAGAATAATTCGTTTTGGAAGTCATTACTTCAAAACCATAATTTTTCCTGGTAACACTTGTCACTTCCTCAAACAGTTGAAGACGTAGGTTAGCAGCAATTGTAACCCTGCGGTAATATTCCAACGATTCGTTCCTGGTTGGTTTAATATTATTACTTACAAAAGGAACACCGCCAATTTCCAGTTTTTCGGAGGTTGAAAAAAAGGTCATGTTTACTGGGTAATTGTACAATGAATTTACCAACGAACCTTTTTCAATAATTAAATAATTTAATCCTTTTTTCTTTGCTTCCAGTGCACAGGATAATCCAATGGGACCTGCACCAATTATGATGACATCTAGTGCTGCTTTCATAGTGCTTATTAATTCAACTGTGCATTAAATAATGTTTCATCAAAGTTGGCATTGGTATAATCCTTTACCACATTGTACAAGGTATCTCTCTCAACAGGTTTTCTTTTTACCTGTTTTATAAGTGTAACCAGTTGCTCAGTACTCATGGCAGGCGTTTGTTCTTCGCTGCCCGCCATTGAATAAATTTTTGTAGAATCATCAATGGTACCATCAATATCATTTACGCCAAAAGATAAACTCAACTGTGCATTATCTCTGCCAAGCATTGGCCAGTAAGCTTTCAGGTGAGGGAAATTATCAAGATAAATTCTTGCAATGGCATAGAGCCTCATATCTTCTGTAATGGTTGATTCTGTAACATAACTCATATCATTATCCTGGTTACGAAACTTAAGCGGAATGAAGGTATTGAATCCTCCTGTTTTATCCTGTAGTTCTCTTAATCTCCTCATGTGGTCTATGCGGTGTTCATATTTTTCAATGTGTCCATATAACATGGTGGCATTGGTGTGCATGCCAAGATTATGGGCTGTTTCATGTATCTGCAACCAACCGGTACCATCAACTTTGTCGGCACATATTTGTTCCCTAATTTCTGGTGCAAATATTTCTGCACCGCCCCCCGGCAAACTATCCAAACCTGCGTCATGCAATTGTTTCATCCCTTCTTCTACAGTTAGTTTTGCCTTGCGAAACATATAGTCCAATTCTACTGCTGTAAAAGCTTTTACATGCAAATCCGGACGGTGGGCTTTTATTTTTTGCATCAACTCAATAAAATAAGCCATATTCATTTTTGGATGTACGCCGCCAACAATATGTACTTCGGTAATTGGTTTACCATCATAGGTTTTTACAATATCCAGCATTTGGTCAATACTTAATTCCCAGCCTTCTTCCTTTTTAGCATATAAACGTGAGTAGGAACAGAATTTACAACTGAACACACAAACATTGGTGGGCTCAATATGAAAATTACGGTTAAAATAAGTGGTGTCGCCGTGTAATCTTTCTCTTATAAAATTGGCAAGTGCTCCAACAAATGGCAGGCTGCCTTTTTTAAATAGCAAGATTCCTTCCTCATCAGAAATTCTCATTTGTTGCTTTACTTTTTCGGCTATTTTTTTAAGGGCTGTATCGGTTGTAGTAGTTATTAAAGTGTCTATTGAAGTAGTCATTGATATTATTTTTTGCAAAGGTACAAGAGATACACTTTTAAAACAAAGGAGGCTGCTTATTGTTGGCAGCTTTTTGTTTTTTACAAAAAAATATTTTATTGCTTTACAATTTTTTGCTGAATCGTTTTATTAGTATAAAATAATTTAAGCATATAAGCACCACCGGCATATTTAGCAATATCAACAGTTATCTCAGTTGGTGCATTGCCGTTGTATCTTTTATCCCAAACCAACTGCCCTGTTGAATTATAAACCTCGACAGCTTTTAAGTTAACAGGAGTTCCATAATGATGTATAAGAAAATTATTGTTAAACGGATTTGGATAAATCAGGTACCCCTGCTCTTTTAACTTTAGAGGTAATATTTTGGCGTAAACATTTATATTGTCTATCCATATATTATTTTGTTTATTACTTTTGGCAACCAGGTAAACCTGAAAATTATCTTTGGTAACAAAAGGAGAGAGGTAGATCTGAATATTTTTCCAATTATTTTTTTGTGGAATAAAAGAAGCTAAAACCGGCGAGTTTGGATCATTTACTGTTTGCAAATTTTCGCCCCATTTTTTCCATACAGTATTGTAAGTAACACCACAATCTTTTGTTACCTGCACCTCTAATGTATCTAAAGGAAACACAGTAGAACCGGGATAAGTGCTGCCTTGTTTATAAGCCAGATCAAAAGAAACAAAAACAGAATCATTTTTATTGCTGTTGGAAATTACAGGCGAAATAAATTTGTTTGTAGCATTACTTACAGAAGAAGTAAAATTATTTATCTCCATTGAAGCAACACCTTTAATGGCAGCAGCTGTAGATCTTAGCCACCCAGTTTCACTATCAGGATTAACAACAATACCCCAATTTAACGGAGGGAAATTAGTGCTTTCGAAATCTTCAACAAGTGGTAAAGTTGCCTGTAAACCTACTATAACAAACACCATACGCAATGAATCGTTGAAAGTATTTTGGTCGCCGGTGCCACTTAACGTTACAGGTTCAAAAGTAAATACGGTAAATGTGTGGCTTCCAACACTACCATTTAAAGTATTCAGCTTAATATCTATTTGCTTGTCTCGGGGTAATAAAATTCCTGTTATTACTTTAGTAACCACAGGCCCATTATCCAGCGTATAAGAAATATTAAATGCAGTAACAGTATCGATGCCATTATTTGCTACAGTTACAATTGGTTCTATTGGGCCAGTGCTGCAATTGACGGAAACTGGTTGTTTTACGGTAACCAGTTTCAGGTCTCTTTTATATAGTTTTGAAATATGAATGTTGTCAAGAAAAACATTATTTCCATTATCAGATATATTTTCAAACGCAATAATAATTGTTCCACCAGCGGCAAATGCAGCATCCAATATTATGGATTGAGTTTTCCAATCACCAGGTAGAGGCCTGGTATAAGGTATGCCTGAAGAACCTGCAGTAGCCAAGCTTTCACCAGCTTTATTGTATACAACTGAAAAGGTATTTCCACAATCCGTAGAAACCTTTACAACTAATTCATCGTTGAAGCCAGGATAATTTTTATGTGCCAGATCAAAAGTAATTATAGCACCTGCCGCTCCTGAAATATTTATTGCGGGCGTTTTTAAGATATCAATTTGCCCATAATTGTTCTCCGAAAAATTATCAATAAATGCAGCAAACCCGCTGTTATTACCAGGAGACTTTTTTACCCATGCTTTTGTTACACCACCATTTATAATAACCCAGTTGGAAGGGGGGAAAGTGTTGTTTTCAAATCCCTCTGTTAATGGAGCTTCAACATTTTTATTAAGGATAAAATTTTTACCCAGCGTATCATTTATATTATTTTCATCACCCATCCCTGTAGCACTTTCCGGATCAGCAGTAAATACTTTGAATGTGTTGGTGTCTTTTACTACAGCCAAAGGTGCAAGGGTAACGGTTATTTTTGCGCCGGGAGCCAGGGTTTGTGCAAATTGTTTGTAGACTGTATTTTCGTTGTTTATTATATAACCAACTTTAAAACGGGTAACAGCTTTCAAACCATTATTGGATACTTCAATTTGAGGTACACTGATGTTATTTGAACATTCAAAACCATTAGGAGTAATAATTGCCGAAGCTGAAATATCCCTATTGTTCTGTTTGTAAATATTTATATTGTCAATGAAAATATTATTACCATAATTGCCGGTGTTTCTTATAGCCACTACAATTTGGCCCGTTGAAACCAAGCCTCCACCGATCGTTATTTTTTGATTTTTCCAATCGCCCGCATTTGGTGATAAATACCCTAAAGTTGTAGAACCTGCTGTTGCTAATTCGTTTCCTGATTTAGAGTAAACAGTCGTCCAGGTGGTTCCACAATCATTGGATACCAGTAGGCTTAACTGATCATTTAAACCCGGATAATTTTTATGTGCCAGGTCAAAACTGATAATAACAGAATCGGTGGTAGGTAATAAAAATTTAGGCGTACGCAGCTCATCAAATAACCCAGTATTGTTTTTACTAAAATTATCGATAAACATAGATGAACTGCTGTTACTGCCGCTGTTAAACTTTGTCCAGGTAGCATCTCCGTCAGGATTATACAGGGACCATTTTAATGATGGAAAAGGCAGGCTTTCAAACCCTTCAAAGACAGGTAAGGAACTGCCATTTACAATGCTTAAAGTACTGGTTAATGTATCGTTAGAAGTTACCAGATCATTACCTGCACCATTAACATTATAGGTGTAAAATTTAAAGTTATAGGTTCCGTTTAGTATATTAATCAATGGAAAACTTACCACCTTTGTTTCACCGAAAGCCAAGCCAGCACCGGCAATTGAAATAGTTACAGGTAGTTGATCCACGCCATTTATTTTTAATCCAACAGTTACCGACTTGACGGGCTGAGTGCCATTATTCTTAATTCTAATTTTTGGGACAATAGAACCTGGACAGGCAAATACAGAAGGGTATTCAAAAGAGGAACAACCAATAGCTTCTATGCCTCCTGGATTTACAGATTCGTATGGTGAAACATCCAGTGTAATAGCACCTGCGGGAGCTGTGCCCCCTAAAGAACTTTTAAAGCCGCTACGCTGGTTGTCCACTATCCACTCCATGCGTTCAACCTGTTTATTTGTAAAAAGGCTGTAACAATTATCAGGGGTATAGTCCATGTAGTTTTGATACATTTTTCCCGGCCCTATAGAGGTGCAGCCATCTGTTACAGTTCCAGAAAGGCAAGAGGTTGTGTTAGCACCCTGGTTAGGTGTGTCCCCTATGTCAGTACCTGTATTTCCCTGTCCTGACATATTAAATAAATTGGCGGGCAGCGCAACACTTGAACCTGACTCAGATAAAGATCTAAAATCATCTCCCGAACATTCATCTTCATCGCCCCAAATATGATACAAGCCAAAATAATGTCCTACCTCATGCACAATTGTTCTTCCCTTATTATAGTTGTTAATGTTGCAGCTGCTAATACCAAAACTTTGCTGGTTGCAAAATATGCCATCATCAGCCGAAAAGCCAGTCCCGGGAAATTGTGCATAGCCCAACACATGTTTGCCACTTACATCATTGCTAACCCAAAAATTAAGATAAGAAGCCGGGTCCCATACATCTGCTCCTCCAAGTGAAGTTCTTTTGATAGGATCAATGGCAAGATTTGCGTTTGAGGCAGCTGAACTTTTGATTCTGTCAATTCCATTACTCAGCGCTCCCGAAGGAGTTCTTTTTGCAGCCACAAACCTTATTTTAGCCGAGTGCCCTCTAACAGAATAAAAATTAACTGCATTGGTACTATCTGCATTCAATCCCGAAAAGGCGAGGTTTAATTCATTAATTTGAGATTGAACAACCGCATCAGTAATTGTGTAAGGATTAGGCAATACAATGTGAAAGATAACCGGTATTGATATAATATCTTCTATGCCAGTGCCACGAAGATTGGCGGTATTTTTTGTTGCTGTTTTAAATAAAGATTGTAGCCCGGGTAACTTTGCTGTAGGGTTAGCATGTAAATATTGCTGTACCCTTTCCATTGTAAAACATCTTGTAAAAGCAGACACCTGGTTTTGCTTTTTTTGTGCTGTTGAACTTAAGTGAAGGATCAACACAAAAACAAAAAGCAAAATATTTTTTTTCAAAATTGAAATAATTTGGATTATCAAATATAAAAGAATATTTAAGACCTTTCGAAGAATGCCGGTAGAATAATAAAAGTAATCCTGCATTACCCGGTCAATGCTTTTAAATAACAGCTATATGGATGTCTTTATTGCTTTATTTAAATGTTTAAGGATTTCATTGACAGGTGATTTTATTTATCCAATTAATTTATATCTTCCAAAAAGATAAAACAATGTGAGATAAAGATAATTTTAGTATATAAGACTAATTAAATCTAATTTTTTAGGGAGTTAATATTGAACAGCAAAATAAAGTGTATTATGAAAATTAAGCTCCGTCTTATTGTGATGAATTTTTTTCAGTTTTTTGTTTGGGGATCCTGGCTTATTACTATTGGAGCATATTGGTTTCAAACATTACCTAAAATTTATCCTGTAATTGATGCAACAACCCATGCCAGCGTATGGACAGGTTCTGCTTTTGGCGCACTCTTTTCAACTATGGGGATAGCTTCTCTTTTTATGCCGGCATTGTTAGGAATTATTGCAGACAGGTGGATAAACGCAGAAAAACTATATGGCATCTGCCACATCTTAGGAGCAATTGCACTTGTTTCTTTGCCGATGGTAAAAGATCCAACGACTATGTTTTGGGTATTGTTACTAAATATGATGTGTTATATGCCAACGCTGGCTTTATCTATCACGGTAGCTTACACCGCCTTAAAAAATAAAGGTAAGGATGTAGTTACAAATTATCCACCGATAAGAGTTTTTGGAACCGTTGGATTTATAGCTGCATTATGGACTGTAAGCCTGCTTCATTTTGAAACATCTGCCAACCAGTTTTATGTAGCGTCAGCGGCTTCTTTATTTTTGGGATTGTATGCGTTCAGTTTACCAAAATGTCCGCCACAATTGAGGCTTAAGCAAAATAAAACAGTTATTGATGCACTGGGACTTACTTCATTTTCGCTTTTTAAAAATTTCAGGATGGCCCTCTTTTTTATTTTTGCCATGTTGCTGGGGGCGGCACTGCAATTAACCAATGCTTACGGAGATACTTTTCTGCACGATTTTGCAACCATAGATACATACAAGCATACCATCGCTGTAAAGTATCCGGCCATCATCATGTCCATATCTCAGATTTCTGAAACCCTTTTTATTTTAGCGATCCCTTTCTTTTTAAGAAAATTTGGAATTAAGTATGTGATGTTTTTTAGTATGGTGGCTTGGGTATTGCGGTTTGGTTTATTTGCATATGGTAACCCGGGAGATGGACTGTGGATGATTATTTTGTCCTGCATAGTTTATGGAATGGCCTTTGATTTTTTCAATATCTCGGGTTCTCTTTTTGTAGAATCTCAAAGTGATCCGGCGGTAAGAGCCAGTGCGCAAGGGCTTTTTATGATGATGACCAATGGCTTTGGTGCCTGGATAGGAAGTTCAGTAAGCGGCGTAATCATTCAAAAATATTTTACACATGCTGATAATAGCAAAGACTGGCAAGGAATCTGGATTGCCTTTGCAGCTTATTCTTTTGTAATTGCTATTTTGTTTTTACTTGTATTTAAGCACAAGGATGATCCTGCGGCAATTAAAAATACTCATGTAGAACCAAGAATCGTAAACGAATAATACGGGGTGCGGTCAATGATCAAAAATCCCCAACAATTATTGGGGATTTTTGATTATTTGGATCAGTAAAACTGATTTGTATGTTTTGATAGGAATTATTTATGCTGGTCTATCTTTTTTACAAAATTTGCTTTAGGTTGAGCTCCAACCAATTTGTCAACTACCTGCCCACCTTTTACAAATAGAATAGCAGGAATACTTGTAATACCATAGTTCATTGAAATCTGAGGATTGTGATCTACGTTTACTTTACCCACATTTACTTTACCATCGTATTCTTTCGATAATTCTTCAATTACCGGGCCTATTGCACGGCAAGGGCCGCACCATTCTGCCCAAAAATCTATTACGGATAATTTATCTGAGTCTAAAACTTCTGTTTGAAAGTTTGCATCTGTGAATTCGTGTGCCATAAATATTATTTTTAATTAATTTATTAAGTAGAAAGGCAAAAATACATCCAAAATTTTAAATATGTTGGAATGACATATTCACAATCCATTTGACAGTGTTGATTAATATCTTATTGACACAAAGACACCTCTACCCATTTGCCATAAAGGAGTAAAATACGGCAGGCTCTATAATTTGATCCCCCTTCAGGTGATAGGGGTTAACCCGTAACCACACTCACTTCCACATCAGGGTTGTCAATTAAAAAAACGGCCATATCATCATTCATTGTAAAACCTTTTTCTAAACTGTACATACCTACCTTAAAATTATTTCTAACATCTACAATGTTAAATTTTAGAGATGCTTTGCCGGGATTTGTTTTTACATTGGTTTCAATAAAATTGATAAAATTATTATTAATAAACTGTGGTTGAACTTCCAAAACAACCTGCTTCGTTAAAGTGAGTTTCACGGTTTCAAGCAGGTGTATCTTACGAAGTTTAAATTCATATTGGTCACTGTTGTACCTGGTTTTAAATCCACCTTCAACCAACACAATCAGTCCCTTTTCTAAATAGGCTGTATACTTCACATAATCCTCACTCCATAACATAAACTCACTTTTGCCGCTGTAATCTTCTATGGTTAGAATACCGAAATTTTTGCCCGTCCTGGTAAGGCGATGCTGAGCGTCAACAACAAGTCCGGCTACCCGAAATTGTTTGGCGGGGTTTGCATGGGTATTTACAGCCAGTTTAAATTCGTTGTAATCAGCTAAAGGGGTAATGTTATAATGCCTCATTTCAAACTTAAAATTATCCAATGGGTGTCCACTCATGTACATACCTGTAACTTCCTTTTCAAAATCTAACTGTGTTGCAAGTGGCCAAGGTTCGCATACCGATAATTTAGGTGGAACAATATCCGGCATTTGCAAATCGCCAAACAAAGTGTTGCTCACACTCGCATTTTGAGATTGGTAGATAGTTCCAAATTTGATGATTTTTTCCAGTCCCTGCACGTCGCCGGGTGCCTGGTAAAAATATTGTGCTCTTGTAATCTCTTTAAAGCAATCAAATGCTCCGGAATAAATAAGACTTTCCAAGGATTTTTTGTTTGCCGCTCTTGAGTTTACCCTTTTCGCCAGGTCGTACATTGAAGTATAAAAACCATGTTTTGTTCTTTCTTCAATGATATGTTCAATCGCATTTTCGCCAACACCTTTAAGTCCACTAAACCCAAATCTTATCTCTCCTTTTTTATTTACAGCAAAACCATTTTGAGATTCATTAATGTCGGGGCCAAGCACTGTTAAACCCATGCGTTTACATTCTTCCATAAAAAAGGTAATCTTTTCAATACTGCCTGCATGATTTAATACTGCAGCCATATATTCACTGGGATAATGCGCTTTTAAATAAGCCGTTTGATACGCTACAAAAGCATAACAGGTAGAGTGCGATTTATTAAAAGCATATTGTGCAAAAGCTTCCCAATCGGTCCATATTTTTTCAAGCTTATTTTTTGGGTGGCCCTTTACTGTGGCGCCATCAATAAACTGTACCTTCATTTTATCAAGTACAGCTTTTTGTTTTTTACCCATCGCTTTACGCAATATGTCTGCATCGCCTTTACTAAAACCTGCCAACTTTTGTGACAGCAACATTACCTGCTCCTGGTACACCGTAATGCCATAGGTTTCTTTAAGATGCTCTTCCATATCCGGCAAATCATATTCCACTTGCTTTTTGCCATGTTTACGGTCTATGTATTCAGGAATGTATGCCATCGGTCCCGGACGATAAAGGGCATTCATGGCAATGAGATCATCAAATTTATCAGGTTTTAATTCGCGTAAATGTTTTTGCATGCCCGGACTTTCAAACTGAAAGGTTCCGTTTGTATCACCCTGCTGGTAAAGTCTGTAGGCCTTTTCGTCATCCAATGGTATGTCATCTATTTCAATACTAACACCATGGTTTTGTTTTATAAGATGAAGAGCAGTCTTTAAAATACTAAGCGTTTTTAAACCAAGAAAGTCCATTTTAATTACACCAGCCTCTTCAATAGAACCGCCTTCAATTTGCGTTAACCACAGTTCAGATTCCTTTGAGGTAGCTACAGGTAACAGGTCGGTTAAATCTCTGGGTGCAATAATAATTGCAGACGCATGAATACCGGTATTTCTAACCGAGCCTTCCAAAATTTCGGCCTCGTGTAATATCTTGCTATTTAAATCAGCGCCGGCGTATAACTCACGTAATTTTTTTACATTCTCAATATCATCACCCTGTAATTGTTCTTTTTCTTCTAAAGATTTTTCGCCATTTTTGGCTTCTTTAATTGTAAAGGGCGCATGCAATAATCGTTTTAAATTGATGCCTGGCCGCTCCGGCACTAATTTAGAAATGGCCCTGCTTTCTGCAATTGGTAAATCCATTACCCTTGCCACATCCGCAATACTAGATTTAGCAGCCATGGTACCATAAGTAATGATTTGGGCTACCTGGTTTTTACCGTATTTCTGTACCACATAATTCAATACTTTTTGTCTGCCTTCATCATCAAAATCTGTATCAATATCCGGCATGGACTTCCTTTCTGGGTTAAGAAACCTTTCAAATAGTAAGTTGTATTTTATGGGATCTATATTGGTGATACCGATACAATAAGCCACTGCGCTACCGGCAGCAGAACCACGTCCCGGGCCGATAAAAACACCCATGTCACGCCCTGCTTTAATAAAGTCTCCAACAATTAAAAAGTACCCGGCAAAGCCCATCTTTCTGATGATGCTTAATTCAAATTGTAATCGTTCTTCTGCCTCAGGGGTTATAATTTTATAACGCTCTCTGGCACCACTCCAGGTAAGATGTTCAAGGTATTCATCTTGTGATTTAAAATTAGCAGGTACTTCAAAAAAAGGCAGTAATATTTCCCTTTTCAAATCCAGCAGATCTACTTTATCAACGATCTCATTGGTGTTATCAATTGCTTCAGGAATATCTTCAAAAACTGTTGACATTTCGGCACCGGTTTTTAAATAAAACTGGTCGTTTGGAAACGCAAAACGTTTGTTTTTTGTCATTACATCATCATCACTAAATTCACGCAGGGCAGGGGTGGCCTGCTTTTCGCCCGTATTAATACACAATAAAATATCGTGGGCATTAAAGTCTTTCTGATCTACATAATGCGAATCGTTACTGGCAATAACTTTTACATTATATTTTTTTGCAAACTTTAATAGCACCAGGTTCACCTTATCCTGGTCAGGTATGCCATGTCGCTGCAACTCTACATAATAGTCATCCTGAAAAATATTCAGCCACCATTTAAATTCATTTTCGCCTTCCGCTTCTCCCTTTTTTAAAATGGTTTGTGGCACCAAGCCGCCCAGGCAACAGGTGCTGGCAATTAATCCTGCGTGGTATTTATGAATCAGTTGTTTATCAATTCGTGGATATTTTGAATACATCCCTTCTATATAACCAAGCGAAGTAAGTTTTACCAGGTTTTTGTATCCGGTATCATTTTTTGCCAATAATATCTGGTGGTGGCGGGGATCTTTTTCTTCTTTACTAAAAGTTTTCCTGGTGCGGTCGGTGGTGATATAAAACTCACAACCTACAATGGGCTTTACTTTTAAAGTGCCATCCGCATTTTTATGATTGTAAGCTTCCTTTACAAATTCAAATGCGCCAAACATATTGCCATGATCGCTGATGGCCAATGCCGGCATTTTATCTTCAATTGCTTTTTTATATAAATTTTTTATGGAAGCGGCTCCATCCAGTAAAGAAAATTGGGTGTGTACGTGAAGGTGAGAAAACTGCATAGTCTGCATCCCAACAGGGATTTTTATCTTTTAATATTCTAAAAATTATTTCTTTGTTTAATGTTCTTCATTTTATATGGAGGCACATACATCGTAATCAATTACAATTGATACAAATATCGTAAACAATAAAATAGCTTTTTAATACGTTTTTCCACACGACGTAGTGTAATGATAGGCTGCAAATATTTTAAGGTTACTTTTAACCATGTACAACCTATCTTTATGCATATTTATTTATTAATTGTTTGTAGGACAGGGCTCATAGAAAAGAATAGTTAAACAGTGTATTTTAAGAAACATCAGAAGATCAAATAACATAAGATTAAGTCGTACATACGTCTAAAACCTAAAAGTTTACGTATGAAAAACTTATTTTTTATTGCTGTTGCCATTGGCATTTTTTCAGGAACATCGATTACCGCTTCAGCTCAAACCAGTATTAATCTGGAGAGTATGGCTAATAAAAACAAGCCTAAAATTTCTTTAAAGTTTATTGAAGGTATTGAACTTACACCCGAAAAAATATCGGCTGATGTACCTGTAGATAAACCTGCGGAATTAATTAGTGTTGCTAATGTTAGTAAAATTGCTAATTTAACAAGTGTGGCAAATATTGAAGAATGTTCAGCCCTGCAGTTTAAATATGCGATGATTATGGACAGGGAAGTAGAAACTATTTCCAATACTGAATTATTTACTGTTATAGATGAATGGTGGGCAACACGGTATAAATATGGCGGAGAAGATAAGCAGGGTATTGACTGTAGTGCCTTTACAGGAAAAGTATTATCGTTAGTATATGGAGTTAACCTGCCCCGTACAGCAACTGAACAATACAAACTTGTTGAAAAGATTACAAAAGAAAACCTGCTTGAAGGTGACCTTGTTTTTTTTAATACACGAGGTGGTGTAAGCCATGTAGGCGTTTATTTGGGAGATAATTATTTTGTACACAGCAGTGTTAAAAACGGGGTAACTATTAATAGTTTAACAGATGACTATTATGGAAGTAAATTTATTGGGGGTGGCAGGGTTTGCAAATAATTGATAATTTGAAGTATAAAATTAGTGAGCGTATTGTATAGCGGAAGCACTTTTAACTTAT
>Ga0209512_1003988_pt1 | contig 13334 bp, 9 predicted proteins | sample frozenSSSSmetaG_FD_184142 | JGI IMG/M metagenome (GOLD analysis project Ga0209512, IMG submission 184142) | Glacier valley bacterial and archeal communities from Borup Fiord, Nunavut, Canada, to study Microbial Dark Matter (Phase II) -... | ecosystem: Environmental > Aquatic > Freshwater > Ice >... | reverse complement strand
ACGCATAAACATGGCTAATCTACTGACGTTATTGGGGTTGCTTGGCCCCCTCTCGCTGATTACGGTGCTGCTGGTGATCGCGCTGCTCAGTCAACGGCTTGGCGCGGTCACCAAACGCCCAAAATATTACCTGCTGTTCTTTGTCGCAATTGCCTTGATCGGCGGCAGTGTGCTCACGCGCTTGCTGACGTTGGGCACGCCCGCCGAAACCCTCGACTCGTCGGTTGGACTGCTGTATACACTGCCGTTAGCCATCGCGCTGACCGTGAGCGTAATCGTTGCCGGACGTTATTGGGGCTGGCTGCTTGGTGAAAAAACGCCAGGGAGTCCGCCGTCCAAAAAATAATCGCGCAAAGCGACCGATAGCGTCATAATGAGTGTCCGTTCCGCACAGCAGCCGAGACGCCAATGAATAGACAAGGCAGTGCATCATCACAAACAACATTATGATCAGCTTAATTGGCCGCGAGGGGACGATCAGACATGTATCACCAGCAATGGCCGATTTGCTAGGTAGATCATCACAAGAAATCGTTGGCAGCAGCTTTCGGCGCTTTATTGCTCTTCGCGATCGGCGTTACATAGCGCACGCCTGGGCAGCGGCCACTGCGCCGGGTGCGTCGGGCGGTGTGCTGTGGGTGACGCTCCTCACGCACGACGGTCACCATACAGTATCGGCCATCATGAACATAGCGCCCATTGCTGATCGTGATGAATTTATGGTGATTTACGAAACCGGCAATTTACAAGCGGAACAATCGTCAGCACTCACCTCCGTAATCACCGCTTTGAGCAGCACGCTCAGCCTCTCACAAGTGTTTGATCTGATCCTTGAGCAAGTCAAGCGCGTGATTCCCGGCGAAAACAGTGCAATCCTTTTAATGCGCAAAGGGCAGATACATTTAGCGCGTGGCAGTGGTTACGAGTTGGCAGCGCTTCAAGCACAGATAAACGATTGGCTGACAATGCCAAATATTCGGAAGATTCACGAAACGTGTGCGCCGCTGCTGATCGATACGCTTTCCGAGACTTCAAATTGGATATTTCTGGAAGGTTATGAGCGCATTCGCAGTTGGATCGGCTTTCCATTGATGTACAAAAGCCGATTCTGCGGAGTGCTGGAAATCACCTCGGAGCGCCCCGATGCGTTTACAATGGCCGATTACAGCATCGGCCAGCTATTTGCCCAACAAGCGGCAGCCGCCATTCGTCATGCACAGTTGTATCGGGCTGCCCGCGTTCGTGCGCAGCGGCTGAAAACGATCAATAACATCGGTACAGCGCTGATCCACCTGGACGATACGAACGTGCTCAAAGTCATTGCACGCAATGTGGCAGCGCTCATGACCGCCGATGTATTTTATATTGCTTTGTATGATACACCTTCACAAACGATTCGGTTGGTGCAATTCCTGGATGAGCAAACCTGGCAGGATAATGCGGGCGAATTTCCTGTTGAAGGATTAGTGAGCTATGTCATGAAACAGCACCGAACGTTGGTTATTGGTGATGTTGAGCAGGAAGGGTATCCGGTTGAAAGCCCAACGGTCGGTTCTGGGCGTGACCCACGTAATATTGTTATCGTGCCGCTCATGGCACGCGACGAGATCGTGGGTGTCATGTCAGTGCAAAGCTACCAGCCGTATTACTATTCGCAGGCAGCGATTACTCTTTTGGAGACGATCGCCAGCCAGGCGGCGGTGACTATCCGTAATGCACAGCTTCACGAAGAGACAGTCAACCGCTTGTCCCTGTTAGCCTCGCTTCAGCAAACAAGTTTACGGCTCAGTGGACGGCTTGATCTGCCAGCGATCAACGATTTATTGATAGGGGAAGTGACCCGACTGTTGCAGCCGGACGAAATTCGGATTTATACCTATGAAACGCGTGCCGCTCGCTTGATCCCCGCCGTAACTCGTGCGAGCGCTCCGCCAGCGGTATACAGCGATGGGGCGTCCGAAAGTGCCGCAGCGCGTGTAGTGGCGACCGGACATCCGCTCTCAATCATGACGCCCGCGCCTTTGGGGCATCCTGACCAGCCGCTGACTTTGCTCGCTTACCCAATTCATCGCTCAAAAATTACTTATGGCGCGATTACCTTGCGCTATGTGCGTCCAAATCCGCTTAGCTCCGAACAGGCGCGCACGCTGGTTTTGCTACTCAGTCAGGTTGCCACGGCGCTCGAAAATGCACGGCACAGCGCCGATGTCAACAACCGTTTGGCCGAAATGAGCGCCTTGTATCAGGTGGCACATCAAGTGACAGGCCGCCTTGAACTCAGCAAGATTTTGGATGATGTGACTTGCACATTGCAAGCTATTTTTCCGTGCCGCGCGTGCCTGATCGCGCTGTGTGATGAGGCTGGAACGTCGGACACAGTACATATCCGCGCCGCTGCCGGGCTGCCACTGGAGGCCGTCGCTAACCTTGACTTGATTGTTGAGGACAACGTATTTCGCCGGACGATCGACACGGGCAAAAAAATTTATTTACCGGATTTGTATACGCGCGATCAGGCATTGGCGTATGATAACGAAATTCGCTCGCTGTTGATCGTGCCGCTGACAACTCATGAACGTGTTTTGGGTGCATTGGCGATCGACAGCTTGGTTCGCGAAGCGTTTACACCCGATCACGAGCGCATTCTGGCAATTGCTGCGGCACAAATCGCCACATCTATCGATAACGCGTGGCTCTATCAGAAGGCGCGCAAGCAGGCAGAACATCTGGCAACCGCCAATCGCGAATTGAATGTCCTCAATCAACTGCGCGATGAATTAGTGCAAAATCTTAGCCATGAGCTGCGCAACCCGCTGGCATTTGTCAAAGGCTACGCCGAATTGATCCGTGATGGCAGCCTGGGATCGGTCAATGAGCAGCAAGTGGATGCGCTCTTGATCATGGAGAGCAAGTCAGATACGATTGCGCGTTTGATCAGCGATATTCTGGTACTTGAAACGCTTGATCAAAGCCATTTACAACGGACTCAATTGAATATTGATCAGCTTGCCACCCAAGCGGTTATTGGCGCGCGTCTGACCTACAAAAACAACAGGGTTGCCTTTATTTATACGAGCGCCAACCAACCGATCGACGTTGTTGGTGACGCCGATCGGTTGAATCAGGTGATCGATAATCTCATTGGCAACGCGGTAAAATTCAGTGCAGTGGATAGCGAAGTCGAAGTGATGACGGAGCGTCAAGGCGATTTCTGCCTGCTCAGCGTGCGTGATGAAGGCATTGGAATCCCAGCCGATAAACTTTTGCACATCTTTGAACGCTTCTATCAGGTCGAGGACGCTAAGCGTCGCTTTGGTGGTTCTGGTCTCGGATTGGCTATTGTGCGGCGCATCGTTGAAGCGCATAATGGAACGGTTCATGTTGAATCGCAGTCGGGCAGGGGGAGCACCTTCTGTGTACGGCTGCCGTTGGCAGGCACATCGAACGCATTGACCGTTGAGGGATAACCTTGTGGAAACTTCCGATCTGCGCGCCTACTTTTCAGCGCTGCCCAAAATCGATCTTCATCGCCACCTGGAAGGCACTATCCGCCTGGAAACGCTGTTGGAAATTGCCGAACAGTACAATATTGCGCTGCCTGATCGCACCGCCGAAGGGCTGCGTGGTTACGTTCAGGTGACGCCCGCCGATGCTAATGATGCGCTGCATTTTCTAAAGAAGTTCGGCGTGCTGCGACGTTTTTTCTGTGCGCCGGAAGTGATCCGGCGAGTAGCGCGCGAAGCCGTGATCGACGCTGCACGCGATAATGTTAAATACTTAGAGCTGCGCTTCACACCCAGAGCGCTCGCTAAACTGATGGATTTCACTTATTACGAAGTGACGCAGTGGGTATGCGAAGGGGTGGCACAAGCGCAGCGCGACTATGATATTCGAGTTGGCTTGATCGTATCCATCAACCGCCATGAGAGCGTTGCTGATGGCGATCGTCAAATGCGCGCGGCGGTCGATCACAAGTGGCATGGCGTAGTCGGCTTCGATCTGTGCGGACGTGAGGCGGATTATCCGGCAGACCCGTTTTACGAGATATTTCGGCAGGCGCGCCAATCGGGGTTGGGTATCACCGTTCACGCTGGCGAATGGGTCGGTCCGCGTAACGTGCGCGACGCGATCGAGCGTATCGGTGCGCATCGCATCGGCCACGGCGTACGGATTATCGAGGATAACCGCATCACGCAAATGGCGCTCGATAACCATATTACGTTCGAGGTGTGCCCCACCAGCAACGTACAAAGCGGCGTCGTTCACGCGATGAATCAACATCCCTTGCGCGATATGAATTACCTCGGCTTGCGAACGACGCTCAATACCGACGATCCGGCAATCAGTAACATCACGCTGACCGACGAACTGGTCAACGCGGTTGAAAATTTAGGAATGACCACTGCCGATGTGCAGCGTTCGCTCGTTCGCAGCGCTGAAGCCGCCTTTTTGTTGCCGTCAGAACGGGCTATTCTGGTAGCTCGTTTTGCGAACGTTGAAAACACAACCGCTGACATTCTAAGCATAGAGACTGAGCGCACCCTGAAAGGCGAAAGCAGGACAAAAGCGAATGTTCCAAATCGGTGATATTCAGATCGCTTTGCTCAACGATGGTATTGTTCACCCTGATACGGGCGGCTTGTTTGGGTTGACGCCGCTCATCCTGTACAAGGATCGCTACCCACCTGCTGATAATCACACATTACCCATGACGCTCGGCTGTTTGCTGGTGCGAGCGGGTGGCAAGACGATCGTAGTCGATACCGGGCTTGGTCGCCGCATGACCGATAAACAGCGCGCCAATTGGATGCTCGAACAGCCGCACGGCGATCTGATCGACGGGCTAGCGCGGCTCGGCGTGCGTCCCGTGGATGTAGATATCGTGATCAACACGCATTTGCACGGCGATCATTGTTCTGGCAATACAGAGTTCAACGACGACAAAACAAGTGTGCGTCCGACTTTTCCAAACGCGCGCTATGTCGTTCAGCGCCGCGAATACGAGGATGCCATGCGCCCCAATGAGCGTACCCGTGCCACCTATTTGCTGCCAAATTATGCGCCGTTAGTAGAATCCGGCCAAATGGAATTACTGGATGGCGATACCGAGATCGCGCCCGGCATTTTCGGCGTTATCGCGCCCGGCCATACCCCCGCTATGATGGTGATTCGCTTTGAGAGCGGCGGTCAGCACGCCCTGTTCGTAACTGATTTAAGCAGCTACGCGATTCATTTTGAGCGGCTTGGCTGGATGACGGCCTACGATGTTGAGCCATTGGTCACGCTGGAAAGCAAGCGGCATTGGCGCAAATGGGCGCTTGAAACGGGGGCACTGTTGTTATTTCAGCATGATCCGTTCATGCGGGCGGGGCGCTATGTGTCCGAAAATACGATAGAGCCGATTGATGCTGAGTACGCCTGAATATTTTACTTTCTCGCGTCGTACATCATGCCTGCAATGGGTGCGCCGTCAAAATCAAATAGTGTGTTGCTGGTAAACAATAAACCGTGGAGCTGTGCATTAAAGTTGAAAAGAAATGTTTCAGCTTCACCACTTTTATCAAAACCAGGTTCGATCACACATCCGATCACCAATTGAACATAATGGATTTTGGCAAGGATATACATCAATTGGTCTTTGTCCTTGTCTGACAATACTTGTTGAACCCAACCAGACAAGCCTTTCAGATGCTGCCCTATTTGGTCTGTGGGCATAAAGTCATGGCGATGGTTTGATTTTTCAGCGTAAACTGAAGGCCAACTGCCTGATTACCTTTGCTTAAATCTGTGTACTTAAGCACGTCAGGAATTTTGTCGAAAACCTTTGAACGCATCATTGATAGATCGACAATGTAAATCGCAGCGTTACCTGCCATCGCCACCTCGCACTTGTTAGTTGTCAGGTCTGCAAATTGCCACGATAGCGCGAATACAGCGCGTAATCAATCTCAGTACGGCGCTTGATATACGTCTGAGTATGGGGAGCGCGATCGCGCCGTTCGTTGATGAGATCGGTCACACGAATATCGAACGCATCCGAACCCGCGCCGCTGCCATAGCTCACGCACAAAATCCGGTCGCCAGCATGGGCCTCATCCAGCGTCGCAGTCAGACCGAGCAAGCATGATCCGGCGTACACGTTGCCGACTTCACCTGCCAGCAATCCGTACTTGATTTGTGCGTCGGTAAAGCCGAGTTGTTTGGCAGCGCGCTCTGGAAATTTAACGTTCGGTTGATGAAAAACTGCGTAAGTGTAATCTGACGGTTTTGTGCCAAGCAGTTCCATGAGCGTTCCAGCGGCAGCCAGAGTGTGCTCAAAATAGGCGGGTTCGCCGGTGAAGCGATCGCCGTGCATGGGATATTTTTGCTCAGCACGTCGCCAGAAATCGGGTGTATCGGTCACAAAGCTGTACGATCCCTGAAAGACGGCCAGCGAGTCGCTTTCTGGCCCAACAATATAGGCCGCGCCGCCGGAAGCCGCCGTATATTCCAGCGCGTCACCAGGGCGACCTTGTGCGGTGTCCATGCCGATGCTCATGGCATAACCCGCCATGCCGCTGCCCACCAAACCGATCGCCGCTTGTAAGGCTTCCGATCCGGCTTTGCAGGCGAATTCCCAATCGGCGGCTTGCGTATTGGGCACTGCGCCGATTGCTTCGGCAACAACCGTGCTGGTCGGTTTGACCGCGTAGGGGTGGCTTTCGGACCCGACCCACACTGCGCGCAAAGCCGCTGGATCAATCGCAGCACGTGCCAATGCATTACGAGCAGCTTCAATCGACATTGTGATCACGTCTTCATCCAGCCCGGCCACCGCTTTTTCCTTGATCGGCGTACCGCCCAGGCCGTTCGTCCACACCCGCGCGACTTCCGCAGCGGGCAACCGATAGCGCGGCACATAGGCGCCATAACCAACAATGCCTACCGAACGATCAGGGCGCAGGACGTTTCGCATACTGTTATTCCTTTACGACGGTGTGTTCTTCGCGTCGTTGAGCTAAGCGCGCCGAAATCTTTGCCAGCCGTGATTGATAAGTCACAATTTTACGCTGTGCTTCGCGCGCTTCAGCATACGTCGGATGCAAGTTTTCGATGTCCCAGTAACGCATCAGCACATCGATCACCTGTGTGAAAAACTGCTCCGGGCCATAAATCCCATCAGTTCGCGCTTGATCGGCACGTTCCTGATAACCCGGCGAGCCGCGCCCTGGCATCTCGAAACGCAGCATAATATCAGCGATCGGATACACCCAGTTCGGATCGGCTTGCAAATGCAGCTTGACCGCATCACGATAAAAGCTGTAATGCAGCGATTCGTCTTTCGCCAAACGGCGCAGGACACGTGCTAAACCGGCGTCCTCTTTTTCAGCAATACGCGCCAGATCAAGATAATAAACCTGCGTGGCGCGCTCTTGAATAGAGGTGTATACCAGCGCTTGTACTTCATTATCGAGCGTTGCTGTCAGGCCCGTGCGAACGACCTGTTTACGCAAGGCTGCGCGCGCCTTCGGATCACCGTTGCCGCCGAGCAGCAGATAGACTTCCAGTAGTAGGGAGTGAGCATCTTCTTCAGCCGTCCAGGTATGGATGAAGTCAGTCAAGACGCTCCAGGTGCCTGTGAACACGGCGGTTAGAATCGTAGTGAACCAGGGCAGGTTAACTTCGGTTAAAACGGCCAGTTCGACCGCCGATAAAACGCTTGGCGAGAGTTTCGGGATCAGTTCAGGCGAGGTGCGATAAGCCTCAAGTGGCAAAAAATCGCTGTAAGCCCAATCGATTTCCTTTGAGCGTTCTATATGCAGGTTGTAAAGCTCGCGGAGCTTAGGTTCAAGCGATGGAATCAGTTGAGGAGCTTGCATCAGTCTTCCTTTATATCGATTATAGCACTACAAATGCTGAGATAAATAACACTTTCGACGCACAGAGATACGCTAAAGTGGAGTGACACGGCTTAGACCTGCAATGTAATCAGCTTATTGATTACATCACGAAGCGGCGGTTCGGGCAATGCGCCTGCTGTTTGGCCGACAATCTTACGGTTCTTGACGAACATCAGGTTGGGAATGCTCTCGACTTTGAAAGCTTGTGCCAACGCCGGGCAATCGTCTATATTGACTTTCGCAAAGCGAATCTTCCCGGCGAACTCGGCGGCCAGTTTCTTGAGGATGGGCGCGATTTGCTTGCACGGTCCACACCATTCCGCCCAAAAGTCAACAATAACGGGCAGCTCTGAGCCAATGACCAACTCGTTGAAATCGGCCTCAGTGACCGTGATCGGCACATTATTAGGGATCACTTTTTTCTCTTCGGGTTTTGGCTCAGCAGGCGTAAACGCAAGCAGCTGATCGGCAAAGCCCCGCACATCAGTTCCCCACGGACGGCTGCGGCGCGCGATTTGTGCGCCGTTGTGCCAACCAACGATCACCGGATGTTTATCAACTTCGAACTGCTCAGCAGCGCGCGGATTTTCTTTGGTGTTGACTTTGATAATCTGGAGGCGGTTACCGTACTCTGCGACCACTTTATCAAACTCATTTTTGAGATCAGTACGCAAGCTGTCGCCGTTCCACAAAAGCATCAAGATCGGCTGCTTATGAGAAGTCAGGAACTGAGCAAGGGTCGCATCAGTTGCGGTCAACGTCGTATTGGTCGTATTAGGGGTTGCCAGTGCCATCAGCGATTCTCCACACATTAATTCAACAGTAGAATTTTAACGCAAGAAAGAAAAAAAGGGGAAATTATGAGGGTCAATTACTCATTATTACAAAACACTCACGAATCAAAAACGGGGTGGGGGCGCATGGCGAAGGCGGGTCAACAGTCGGGACAATGTGGAAGGTGAGAAGAAGAACTTGGCAGCGACCTACGCTCCCAGGAGGCTGCCCTCCAAGTACCATCGGCGCTGGCGGGCTTAACTGCCGGGTTCGAGATGGGACCGGGTGTACCCCCGCCGCTTACGTCACCAAGAAAAGCTCTGCCGCTTTCACATGTCTGTGTGCTGACCCGCGCTCGCCAGGCGTCCCCACCCCGTTCCGGGTGCGACACACTGACCAACGCAGGGCGAAGAAGAAGCGCTTGTTGTTTCTCACTGGCAACGCCATGTCACGCGCACGCGGAGCACCAAGTTCTCCGCCGCACAGTCGTGAATGGAGAAGCCCTCGACCATTAGTATGGCTAAGCTCACCCCTTGCGAGGCTTACACCCGCCACCTATCGAGCGCGTCGTCTACGCGCGGTCTTACTGGTTTTCACCACGAGGGAGTTCATCTTGGGACGTGTTTCCTACTTAGATGCTTTCAGCAGTTCTCACTCCCGGAGATGGCTACCGAGCCGTGCCCTTGGCAGGACAACTCGCACACCAGCGCTCCGTCCACCCCGGTCCTCTCGTACTAGGGGCAGCCTCCCGCAACTCCCTTGCGCCCACAGTGGATAGAGACCGACCTGTCTCACGACGGTCTGAACCCAGCTCACGTACCGCTTTAATGGGCGAACAGCCCAACCCTTGGGACCTTATCCAGCCCCAGGATGCGACGAGCCGACATCGAGGTGCCGAGCCTTGTCGTCGATGTGAACTCTTGGACAAGACTAGCCTGTTATCCCCAGAGTAGCTTTTATCCGGTAAGCCACGGCCCTTCCACTCGGTACCGTGGGATCACTAAGCCCGACTTTCGTCCCTGCGCGGGGTGTCTCCCTTGCAGTCAAGCTCCCTTGTGCCTTTACACGCCCGGGTGGGTTTCCATTCCACCTGAGGGAACCTTTGGGCGCCTCCGTTACTGTTTAGGAGGCGACCGCCCCAGTCAAACTGCCCGCCTGCCACGGTTCCCGCACCGGCTTACGGCGCAGGTTAGGGTCAAAACGCCTTCAGGCTGGTATTTCACCGTTGGCTCCAGCAAGGCTAGCGCCCTGCCTTCACAGCCTCCCAGCTATCCTACACAGACGGCATCCTAACGCAATGGCAAGTTACAGTAAAGCTTCATGGGGTCTTTTTGTCCTACTGCGGGTAACGCGCATCTTCACACGTACTTCAATTTCGCCGGGTCCCTCGTTGAGACAGCGCTCTACTCATTAGGCCATTCGTGCGGGTCGGAACTTACCCGACAAGGAATTTCGCTACCTTAGGACAGTTATAGTTACTGCCGCCGTTCACCGGGGCTTCAATTCAGAGCGTCGCTTACGCTGACCCCTCCTTTTAACCTTCCGGCACTGGGCAGGCTTCAGCCCCTATACGTCAGCTTTCGCTTTCGCAGAGACCTGTGGTTTTGTTAAACAGTTAGCAGAGCCCTTTCACTGCGACCACATTGCTGTGGCACCCCTTCTCGCGAACTTACGGGGTTAATTTGCCGAGTTCCTTAACGAGGGTTCTCCCGTTCGCCTGGGTATCTTCTACTCGTCTACCTGTGTCGGTTTGCGGTACGAGCACCCATCCTTCATCGTTTAGCGGCTTTTCTCGACACACTGGCCCATTCACTTGCAGCCTTGCGGCTCGCCTTCGCGCCTTCAGCTCGCCCGGCGGATTTGCCTACCAGGGTCTTCGCCTATCTCACTTAGCACCTCAATCCACTCAGAGGCTGAACTCCCAGCATGTGTCCCCGCTTCACTCCAGACAGGTGGTACAGGAATATTCACCTGTTGTCCATCACCTACGCCTTTCGGCCTCGGCTAAGGCTCGACTCACCCGACGCGGACTGACCTTGCGTCGGAAACCTTAGACTTACGGCGAATCTGGTTCTCACAGATTTTTCGCTACTTATACCAGCATCCTCACTTGTGTGCAGTCCACAATCCTTTTCAAGACTGCTTCACCCCGCATACAACGCTCCCCTACCGTTTTCACCCCGGGCTTCGGTGGTCTGCTTAGCCCCGTTACGTTATCCGCGCAGCCGCGTTTGACCAGTGAGCTATTACGCACTCTTTAAAGGGTGGCTGCTTCTAAGCCAACCTCCTGGCTGTCTCAACACGACCACCTCGTTTCCCACTTAGCAGACGCTTGGGGACCTTAGCCGTGGGTCTGGGTTGTTTCCCTCTCGACGATGAAACTCATCTCCCACCGTCAACTGCAATGCTTGGAGGCACGGTATTCTGAGTTTGAGTGGGGTTGGTAAGCTGACGCCCCCTAGCCCAATCAGTGCTTTACCTCCGTGCCTAAACACATCACGCCTGCCCTAAAGCAGTTTCGGGGAGAACAAGCTATCTCCAAGCTCGATTGGCATATCACCCCTACCCACATCTCATCTAAGACTTTTGCAACAGTCGACAGTTCGGCCCTCCACCGGGTTTTACCCCGGCTTCAGCCTGGACATGGGTAGCTCGCCTGGTTTCGTGTCTAATTGATGCGATTAGCGCCCTCTTCAGACTCGCTTTCGCTCTGGCTGCGGCTGTGTCTGCCTTAGCCCCACCACACCAATTAACTCGCTGGCTCATGCTCCAAAAGGCACGCCATCACCGCTAGTGCGGCTTTGACTGATTGTAGGCACAGGGTTTCAGAGTCTATTTCACTCCCCTCACCGGGGTTCTTTTCAACTTTCCCTCATGGTACTGGTTCACTATCGGTCGACTCGTGTATTTAGCCTTGGAGGGTGGACCCCCCATCTTCCCGCCGGATTAGCGTGCCCTGCGGTACTCTCTGCAGCTTATCACCGTTCGCCTACGGGACTGTCACCCTCTGCGGTCGGCTTTTCCACGCCCTTTGGCTCAGTGTTTTTGTGCTGCGGGCTGCTCCGCTTTCGCTCGCCACTACTCGCGGAATCGTTTCTTTTCCTCGGGCTACTTGGATGTTTCGGTTCACCCGGTTCCCTCTGCACTGCCTATGTGTTCAGCAGTGAGTACATAACCATGCCGTCATGTGGGTTTCCCCATTCGGACATCTTCGGCTTGAACGGCTGCACACGCCTGACCGAAGCTTATCGCAGTGTACCGCGTCCTTCTTCGGCACGAGTCGCCTAGTCATTCCCCCTGTGCCCTTGTAGCTTTTCCCATCCACAATCTGTGAGACAGAGAACTTGATCCTTCTTCATGCGCGCCTTGTCAATGACCGCCATTACGCGTCCTCATCGAGCAAGGTGGCGTTACCTTTTTCGCTTCTTCTTCGCTATGCGGTTGGTAAGGTGCGCTTTCCGGGGTCGTCCCCCGGTCACAATAGATGAGCCGTAATGCTGCATCTGCTGTGACCGACTGAGGACCGTTATCTTTATCGACCAGAGACGAAAACAGCCTGACTACTCGCCAGGCTGCAAAATGCAACACTGAGTTATGTCTGTCAGCTTTTTATGCAGTTCGCAGCCCGTGGTTCGTTACCGTCAAAAAGATGTTCCACTTTCGCCTGTCGCACAACAATTTGTTGCGCGTTCGTCTGTGTTTCCTAACGTGGACAGAATGATACTTCATGCCTTTGGGCTTGTCAAGGCCTGTTTACGACCAAGGTGCATTCATTTCGTTAGGATGTTCGCCTGCTTTTTGAACAGGTGACTTGGCGCTGATGCAAACTGAAATGAGTGGATTAGTTGAAACAAACTGAGCGTCTTCAAACCCAACCGACTCGACCATTGCCTTGACGCACAAGTTGTTTGGCAGCCAAAACACAGTTGGGTCAAAGTTTTCTTTGTTCAAACCACTCGGCATTCCAAATGGATTAAACTTTGCAAGCGCGACTTGACCCGCAGCAGGCTCTTCATAAGTGGCCGTTTGCATCAACATGGTACCCGTGCAAACATCCAAAATTTTCTCTAGAGCTAACAGTGGATGCCGCAAATGATAAAGGACGCCATAAAACATCACGACATCAAAGGTACCAAATGTTTTTCTATTCAGATCGTAAACGTTAGTCAGATAGCCAGTTGCTTTTGACCCTAATGCATTACGACAAATATTGAAGCGCCGAATCGAATCTGGGAAAGAGTCGATAGCAACTATCTCACGTGCACCGCGTCGTTCTGCCTCAAACGAAAAAAAACCTTCCGCACAGCCTACATCAAGAACGCGCATCCCCCACATACTACCAGGAAGACCATAATGCGGCATCTTGTCTAACCGGGGGTTCGACCAGCCAGGAGTGATCAAGCCAGGTGCAAGTTCCATCTGGTGAAACCAATAATCTTCGCTTTCAATTTGTTCGCGAACCCAACTTTTGAAGGGTTGCTTGATTGGAAAAGCGCGTTCTTTTACGGTTTTTTCTTTAACTACCATAATGGAAATTTCCTAAAGCGAAGAACACGCGGTTAACGACTGAACAGTGACAGAAAGGAGCACATTGCACGGCATAGGTGGGCCGTTGTTGTTTTCTTGTGATACGCGGCGTTGGGTACTCGCGTGCTGTGTTGCCACAGGGCGCTTTCGCTT
>Ga0209512_1003982_pt1 | contig 13359 bp, 17 predicted proteins | sample frozenSSSSmetaG_FD_184142 | JGI IMG/M metagenome (GOLD analysis project Ga0209512, IMG submission 184142) | Glacier valley bacterial and archeal communities from Borup Fiord, Nunavut, Canada, to study Microbial Dark Matter (Phase II) -... | ecosystem: Environmental > Aquatic > Freshwater > Ice >... | reverse complement strand
ACCACTTTGGTCTTGAAGGTTGCGTCGTGGACGCGCCGAGTTGACTTGGTCATTTTTGGACATTTTGTAGGTCGAAACTAATTGATTCAAGTTAGCCTACCTGTCCAAGTTTTGGGGAGCATTATAGGGGTAGTTGATCCGATAAACCTTCCATGGCGTCAAACGTAGGGTTTTGGGTTTACATGAGCAACAAACGTAAAGCGGCTATGGGTGGAAAAGGCGTTTTACATCGGCCTTAAGCGGATCGGAACGCTTAAGGAAGATTCCTCGCCCCAACCGGAATCTCCTGTAGCGGCAAGCCCCCCCCACCCGATGATACAGACAATGGGTCGTTTACAGGTGAATAAAAGGCACCAAAAGACTTATTCCGTGTTGGCTGGCACCTAGCAGTGTACAAGGCCCCTAACCTAACACTTCTACGACCAAAATGATATATTTGTAAAAAGAGACAATCAGCATGACCCATATACTGACTATCGAAACACACAACGAAAGTGCGTTCACCAAAATCAAAGGGTTTGCCGAGCGATTGGGGGTACAGGTCAAGGAAACCCACACAGAAACCACCCTGAGCGAAGCTGACGAATTGGAATTGCTCAAGCGCGTGGCGGGTAGTTGGGTTGGTGACGAAACCGGCGATGAACTGAATGCGATTATCTACGGTGCTCGCCATGATAGTCCACGTGACATTGAATTATGAGCCGCTATCTACTCGACACCAACATTTGTGTACACCTCATCAAAGGCGAGTTCGGAATCAAAGAGAAAATTGCCCAGGTAGGGACAAAATCCTGCTATCTATCCGAAGTGACGGTAGCGGAATTGCTCTTTGGTATCGAGAACAGCGCGCCGGATCGGCGCCGGTTGAACCAGGAGCGATTTCACGATTTCCAGATTCTTTTTTCAGACCGCATTCTGCCCATCAGTGAGGTGTTGGCTGAATATGCCCGGCAGAAAGCCGCTTTGAGACGCATGGGGCGTCCCGTTGGTGAATTCGATTTGTTGATCGGTGCAACAGCTATTGTTAGAAACCTCACGCTTGCTACCCGGAATACGAAATATTTTGCGAACCTGGGCGGCATTCAACTCGAAAACTGGATCGATACATAACCGTTCCTGGGTATTTGCTACACCCTGTAATATCCTATGAGCTTCGATACAATCTATCCTAACCGTAAAGACTGGCGCAAGCCCCACCGTCGCTCTAAACGATTTGACCGGACCTGTCGCAACACGGGAGCTGCGGCTACTGCCGCGACAAACGGCGGTACCGCCACCATCGGCGGGATCCGTTGTTGCTACCGGAGGTCAGGCGGGAGCTGACCGAACAATGAGTGCGTTGAGTAGACAAAACCGGAAAAGCGGCTACTCTGCCGTTTTGTCTGATCTATTACAATTTTCACATAGCATAAGATTTAATTATAAAACACGAACTCTAAGTCATGGCACAAGACAAACCGATCAAGTACGGCCTATTCGGAAATCTCAAAGCCGCTCCAGGCAAAGGAGATGAGTTAGCCGCTATTCTGCTGGAAGCCGCTCAATTGATGGCAACCGCTCAAGGTTGTCAGTTGTATCTTGTTGGACAAGATACCCAGGATGACACCGTAGTTTGGATAAGCGAGGTGTGGGATACTCAGCAGGATCACGACAATTCACTCAGTGTGACGGGGGTAAAAGAGCTAATCGGTCAAGCGAGACCTCTATTAGCAGGCAAACCCGAGTCTGGAGTTACTTTGCGGGTTTTAGGCGGAAAAGGCTTAGATTAACATAGTCGCACTTATACAACAGTGATAGGCTCTACAACTGATGGCCAATAGATTGGATCTTACTGGAAAACGAACCAGATATGAAATACACTTTGAGCCTGTTTCTATTACTGACTGTGTTATTCAGTTGCGGCAAAAACAAAGTCGTTCCCTCGGTCACATCATGTGACTATGGTGGAGAGCTAACACGCACTAACCAGTTCGTCAAAGACATTCCAGCCACGATAGTCGCCGTCAAGTATCCAACCTCGCCAATTGTCAGTTTTCAAATTATGCGTGGCGGCACTGCTGCGCCACTAAGTAGTTGCGGTTTACCCGCGTCTCTGGCCAAAGACAGCTTGAAAGTGACGGTGAGCGGATACTTTCTTACGTTCCCTGGAATAGAGTTTGTGAACATCAGCCCTCTCCCTTTCGAGGTGACTGATGCAAAACTGCGTTAGTAGGCATTTTCCGAGTTGCAGGGCATTTGAACATATTACCCAATTCTCTTTTTAGTCGAATAACATAATCGTCACTTATACAACAGCTGATACAATCTTTTCAATACTTAAAGCGTCTTTAAAGCTAAACTACATACTACAATGAAGGCACTGCTTCTTATACTATTTACTATGGTTTTTACAGGCTGTGAGTTAATCAGTCCGGGTGAAACAAAAGCCACAGTTTTCGCTTACTATGATTCCGTTACTGGTTGCTCAGGAGGTTATCAGATACGAACCGAGTCAGGGGATATATATGATACCTATGTAATGCCAAAGGCCTTTGCAAAAAAATTAAAGTTACCCATTGACGTTTGGATTCGTTTTGAGCGAGAAGTACAAACTGGCATCTGTAGTGGCTCCACCCAAAGGATAAACATTAAGACAATACGTAAGCGATAAACTTGCACTATAACTACTCTTATGTTATGTGAAGCAAAAAAGAAGTAGTCAATAATAACCTATTACCCCATTCTTGACACAGTTCAATAATTACTTCTCTTCTGGTTTAGAAATAATCCCATCCGCTAGGCCTCGATCAGCTAAATAAAGTTTGTCTCCTTTGATCGATAGGTTGGCAATCTCGATCCGATGATTATCGAGTATAAATGATTGGCCGATCCGATAAGTGGTTTTGGTTCCAGCGAGCGTAGTCCCTGCTGTTTCCTGACTGATTTGAATGGTAGTGGTCTGAGTATTGTAAGGTAAACCAGCTACGCCACTTGTTATTACAAAAGTGAGAGGCCGACCCAATAAAGTAGTGTTACCTTCTCGATATTCATTCGCCAAGAGAGTTAAATGAAACTGATTCTCCGTGGGGTTTTTGTAAGTCCATCCATCATTGTAAGGATTCGGCTTAACCCAAGCCGTTCGAGTAATAATCTTGCTGCCATCGAAAGCTTCTGTCTCCACACGAATTGCCGGCAACGTGTCATAAATAGCGTGAATAGCCGAGGAATAAAGGCCATCTTTATTTCGCTCAATAGTTGGTAAAGTCATTGGGTAATATAACACCTGGTCATCACTGAAATCTTGATTGTTATTAGCGTCCACAATGACTATTCTGCGGCCTTGCTTGTCAGTGCCTACCAAGGCATTTATCTTTTGTCGAAGTGGTCTATTGCTCAAAGCGGTCGTGTCACGCCCGTAACTCTGTTTAATTTTTCTCCACTCTGTTTCGGATAATTCGCCCCGTTGAAAAGCTTCAAACTGAGCCTGACCTCTCACCGTGTTAGATGAACGAACAACCTTCTCAACTAGAAAGATAGGTACACCTTTGAAATTCTCTATGCTAGTAGATTGGCTCGTACCTACTTGGTTGTAGGCTTTAGGAAAATAGTGGTTCACAGATTGTAGTTCTACATCTGCAGAGGTTGATTGAGCAATCAACCGAGTATGCAGCAGTAACAAGAGACCAAGCATTTTGTGGTTCATGACTGTAGCGTCTAGAGAGTAAAAAATAACTGTTACAGACCAAGTTACTCAACAAACAGAATAACAAAAACTATATTTTTAGTTTTTGTATATCCCTGAAATAGCTTGACAGATTTAGGGCTGATTTTGAGTAGCAAATATACACTCATCTGGTTGTACTTTTTCAATAGCACGAGCCTTTGCCTTCCGCCACTTTTTGGGCAATTCACCCGCCATTTTGTGCGCTTCTTCGGGCGTATGGTAATTACAACTGCCGTGGGGGCGTAAGGTGTTGTAGTTCTTGATGGCTCGGCTGACAGCCTCCTGAGCCAGTTCGAACGTGACGAAGCCCCGGTTTTGTAGCATGTCCTCCTTAATGGTTCGGTTGACGCGTTCGGCCAGCGCATTTTCATACGGATCACCATTCTGGGTCATACTGATAGCAATTTTGCCTTGCGTTAACAGACTGGTATAGTCTCGACAGCAATACTGAACACCCCGATCGGAGTGATGAATTAGAGCAGCATCCAAACGACCTTTATTAGCCTTCAATGCCATTTTCAAGGCGGCAATTGGCCCCGCTGCCTGTAGGGACGCATCAAACGCCCAGCCGACAATCTTGCGGGAGTAAGCGTCCGTGATCAGACTAAGATAACCAAAGCCACGACCCACTAAAATATACGTGATGTCGCTAACCCAGAGCCGGTTTGGAGCCAGCACCTTTTTGCCAATCGTCAGATTTGAGTATTTGAAATAGTGGTGATGAGACCAGGTGGTCTTTACCTTCCTGCTACGTTTTCTTATCAGTAACCCGCTATCTCTTAATAAGTTAGCTAACTTATCTCGTCCGACCTTAATGCCGTGTTGTTGTCGGAAATCGGTGAGTTGATAGTGAAGCACATCAACGCCGACTGAAGGCAGATCCAGCCGTAATCGCCTGACTTCATCCAGTAATAAACCGGTTTGTAAACTGGCACTATCTTCCCGTTTCTGCTCATCATACCAAGCCTGGCGGCTCTTTCCAAACAGTCCGCAGAGCGTCTGCATACTCACCAAGGGATGGTGTAGGTGCAGATACTTTACCGTCTGGAACCAGACTTTTTTCGGATTGGAATCTTGAATTCCTGCTCGGCCAGGCGAATCACCGTTTCTAAGGCCTCATTCTTCAATCGTTCCTTTTGAAGAGCGGCTTCGGTATCGGCCAACTGTTGCCTGACAACCTGAATGTCATTAAGGTCTGGCTGCTTCATAGTAAAACGGGGGAAGCGGGCGGGCTTAAACCACCACGCGCGTTGGTAGCGTTGGTAGGTCCGATTCCATTGGTTGAGTAAAGTACGAGAAATGTCGAGTTGAGTCAGCACCTGCTGCTCGGAAACCATCTCCAACCGTAGTCGTTCGATGATGCGTCTTCGGAAGAGGGCGGTTTTGTACTTTTTGGGGCTGGAGGGCAGCTCGTTCACTATCATAACTTTACACGATTAGTGTCAAGCTATTTCAGGGTAATACATTTTGTTGTATAAGTGCATTTATGATAAGCTATGACAGAGGGAACGTCCTTATTTTACGTGGCTCTTCTGCCACTTCTTTACTTCCCGTTTGCTCATTTCTTGTTCAATAACCGATTCAGGATGCTCGGACAGGTAGGGCTTTCGGGGCTCTAATCGGTCGGCTTTCTGCTCATCCTTGAGCCAGAATCGAACCGGTACATAGGCCCAATAATGCTTCTCATCAGTGGGTTGACCGTTTTTGATGACAGGCGCTTCGTAATTATAATGCACAGCAAACCGTAGGTGAGGCCCATAATCGTAGTTTTCGCCCCCTACGATACCCAGTGGAGTTCCCGCTTCGACAAACTGCCCCGGCCTGACGAAAATACTTTTCGGGCGTAAAACGGTATAGGTGGCAAAGCTACAGTCGGCATGGTTGATCTCGACCATGTTGTCGTCGCGGTTAAATCCCAGATGAGTTCCCATGGGCGCGGCATCACTGCGCACCGCCGATACCGTTCCCCGGCGGGCGGCAAATACGGTATCTCCGCTGCTCATTTTAATGGCCAGCGAATACCAGTCTTTAGGTTCTTCCTGGCCGGCGAATTGTTTACCCAGATATGTTAATTGGGTGCCACTAACCTGTTTGCCCGGACTCGCCGGTAGCAGATACACCACGGCCGTATCGACTTGAGGTCGTTTACAGCCCTTTATGGATCTGAAATTATACTGAAACGACGTGGTTTGATTGGCTTGAGGTTGCAGCTTAAACAGCGACTGCTGCCCCGGTCTGACATCCGTCTGATAGGGTAGCGTTGCCGAGGACCGCAGCCCGGTCAATTGGGTGAATGTAATGGTAACCGTGTAGGGGCAGAATCCGTTATTACGACAGGAAAAAGTATACACTCCTGCGTTGTCTTTTTCATAAAATACCTCAATGGGCGATTGGGCGTTGGCCCTGGCAAACAGCAAAAGGGTTGAGCCGATGAATGTGAGTAGACGAATCATGACAAGACTGGAATTAGTGGTATTATCTTTCTTGATTTTTTCTACAAAAGACGGAGTTCTGATCGATGCTGAAGACCAGCGGTACCCCTCCGATCACCAGCCAGTTAAAACTAAGCTGGTTATGCAATAGCATTTCTCTTTGTAGGTGAGTTTAAAAAAGCGGTGGGATTTTCCACCGCTTTTTTTATTCTTGACCAGTTAGCCTACTCAGTTCAGGAACACCTCATCAGAATCGGTCAGAAACATCCGGGTACTCTTGGTATAAGTGCCTCCCGCAGGCGCCTGGTAGATCAGATCGACGTAGAACGCCCGGTATCCCGATGCCGGATAGGACTCAGTCAGGGTGATAGCCCCCTTATGGCTAATACCCAGGGGTTTACTCTCCCATTTTTCATCCTGAAAAATTTTGTCCGTCGAGTTAGCCGACCAAACCGTAACACCTTCCAGCTTGTCGGCTGTTGCGGTTATGGTGAGGTCTACACCTCTTTTGGTCGACGTTACTACCCACTGGCAGGCTGGGTAGGGCTGCCGGGACAAGGTATTGCCGAAGAAAGCACTCAGCCCGGTTAGGGCCTGTTTTTTATCGCCAAGGTCATGGCCAACATTGGGTACGTAATGAATGTAGTTTTCGCCCGGAATCTGACCAATATAGTGCTTCACCGCATCTACCGTCCAGTATTCATCGTTAGTACCCATAAACAGCATTTTGGGCATCGTCAGCTTTTTTCGGTACGAGTAAGGATCAATCATTTCCGTAATAGCCTGCCCTTCTTTACTATGCACTGTTTGCGGGATACCTATCTTCACATAGTCCTCAATCTGATCGCTATACTTATTCCAGCTCTTCATCTGATAGTCCATATTTACGGGCATATTCACGATGTCAATTACCATGGGGGCAATAGCTACGGCCCGCTTGTCGCTGGCACCGGTTAGCCAGGTGGTCCAGCCCCGTTTAGAGGCCCCTGACACCACAAACCGATTCACCTCTTTATGCAGCGTCTGCTTACTTAGTTCCTGTACGGCATCCATGGCCCGCACGGCACTTTTCACCATGGGGAACAACAACGGCCACGAATAGTCTCCATCCTTTTTGAACTGGTGCAGGGTGTATGTAATTAGGGCATCTTCGGTCAGGTTATCATCGTACAGTGGCTGATTGGGCGTCTGACGCAGCACCGCCACAATAGCCTTGTTGGCGGTAGCGATGGCACTAATAGCTTTGTTAAACTTATCATCCCGACTGATCCAGTTTGGCTCACCATTTTTTACAGATCCACCCGTAACAAACAGGAGCGCACCATCGTAGTTGATTTCTTTAGGTACCAACACGCTTAGTTGATGTTTCCAGACGTACTGCCGCCATTTCTGCGAGGTTAGCAGTACTTCGTAGGCCGTTATGTCGCCATAGGTGTGGGTATCCTTTATTTCCCACTTATAGGTTGGATCGCCATTCTTCAAATAACTTTCCAGCGCGGTAGACGGAGTAATTTTAGCGGCTAACGGTGGACGTTCAAACGAAAAAAGGGTGCCGACAAGGCCGACTACGGCCATCATTTTAAAGAGACGCAGGTTCATGAATTGACAGGGTTTATGAAAATTGAATACTAGCGAAACCAGTAACTGAAGTTGTTCACTTGCGTCGACTTTAGCTGCATCCACCCGGGGTGAACCGGCCATTAATTCAGGGCGGCATCCCCGTACATTCCGGCTGTATTTTCGCCCAGGCTCGTCCGGCTTACGCAATCGTACCGCTTAAAGCTGTTGAAGTCTTCTCTCGTCAGAATATACCCAAAGGCGTCGTTCGTTAGCCCGAACAATATGGGGGCTTTGGTGTGCACCTGCCGCTAATAGCCAATGTTGGGCAGTGCCTCACCGGGTATGCTCAGGATTTGCGCCGTACCGATGTCGAGCAGGTTGACCTGCGTGAGCACCCGGTTGCCAGTTCCTACTGGGTACTTTAGGGGTGAGTTCTTAACAATGTATTTCATCATCTCCGACTCAATCAGAAAAGAAACACGGCTGGCCGTGAAGAAAAGGGTTCGATGAATGAACGAGAGTAGAGTGATTACATCGGAACTCTATCCCTCTCCGGCTCCGCCAGCTTCTGCTCAATCGCCTTTATCGTGTCGGCCTTCCCTCGCTTATAGCCATATTCACGACCCCAGACAAACCCGGCAGTAAACTCTGGCAACACAAACAAGACCATTAGGACAAATCGTCGGTTTCGGTACGTTGCGTTGGTCGGCATTGAGTCGAGTGCCGGTTCAGCCCGCAAGTATAGCACCTTCGCGCAGGTAGCCAGTCTCAATCTCATCGCTGACGTGATAGCAACAATTGTACTGCTTACTCAGTAGTCCGTGTACGTATGAAAGCAATAGTCATTACCCAGCCAGGCGACAGCACGGTGCTCCAGCTTCAGCAACAGCCGGTACCCAACCCCAACCCCATCAGGTTCTGATTCGGGTACACGCGGCAGGGGTAAACCGGAGCGATCTGATGCAACGCTCAGGTAGCTACGGTTCCGATCCAACGGGCATGATTCCGGGTCGCGGGTATTATCGAGCAGTATGGCAACGGTGTCCAGCGGTGGCAGACTGGTGATGCCGTTTGTGCGCTGCTGGAGGGGGGCGGGTATGCTGAGTATGTGGTTGTCGATGAACGCCACTGCTTGCCCGTTCCTGCATCACTAACCTTCGTAGAGGCTGCTTCGTTGCCCGAGACCGCCCTGACCGTCTGGTCGACGGTATTTGACTGGGCAAAGCTCAAAGCAGGCGAAAATTTACTCGTTCAGGGGGCAGTAGTGGTATCGGTACGATGGCTATTCAACTGGCCAAGGCGTTCGGTGCCAATGCCTACGCAACGGCGGGTACCACTGAGAAATGTGCGTTCTGGGAGCAGTTAGGAGCCGTCCGGTGCGTCAATTACAAACAGGAAGATTTTGAGCAGGCCCTGGCCGGTGTGGGCATCAACGTCGTGCTGGATATGGTCGGTAGCTCATATACCCCTAAGAATCTGCGGTTGCTGACGACCGATGGCCGGCTGATGTTTATCAATGCTATGCAGGGGGCCAACTATAATGGCGTTGTCAACCCCTGGGCGATGTCCGATCTCACCTGGTCAATAAGTGCATCAAACCTGCCCTCATCGGAATCACGCTCAATCTGCTTGTCCCACGTCGATTCATCTGTAATTCGTTGATTCCAGAAGTCCAACTGCGTCTCTACTGATGCCTGACTGACGGGCTCGACACCGATGTAATAGCTATCGCCAAGGGGTCCACCGGGTGTTCGCGGTTGCACAGTCCAGGAAATCATGATATGCTCCCTGTTGTAGGTAACATCTCCTTTTATCAACGCTGATTCAAAATCGCCTTCTACCGGAAGTTCTGGACACTGGTGATAGTCAACCGCCAGCCGCCTGGCAAATGTTTCCGCAGGCGCGTACTCCATAAATGACAAATAATGCGCCCCCTCAGAAACGCTGTCGCGGTCATAACGCTCCGTAATAAGTAGGTACATACGCTTCGGGATTAAAGGCTGATATTATATGAACACGTTACTCCTCTCTGTTAGCTAACTCCCCATCGACTTCGGGTGATAGTCTGGTCGTCTGGTCATAAAAAGCCTCTAATTCGGCAAGTCGGTCGAGAACTTTGATGGGTACCAGGGCGGCCACCCGTTTCTCGCCTTTCGTCAACACAAATGTTTTGCCCACGTAATGAGTCTGGTTGACATATTCCCCCGCCTGCCGCCGAAATTCACTCATGGCTAATGTCTCCATTTGCTTGGTCTGTTCGTGTGCACAAATATGGATAAATAGCTCGGTTGTTCAATGCAATGATTCGTCTAATTTGGCCAAGTGTTAGTTTTAGATTTACGTCTTATTACTGCTTATTCTTTGTTGTGATGGATAATATAGGTTCTGATTATTTACAATATTAATTTTAGTGCAATACGGACAAAGTACAAAATTCTTAAAACGGCAAGTATTGAATTAATTAATTGGTTATAAAATTGGGTACGATAATTAAACAATCACCTATTTTACGTCCGAGCAACTCTCGCCCTCATCTATGAGTATCGATTAGGAATAGTACATCACCTACGATCAGGCACGTAACAATACCGGTATCGTTTCATCAGCGACGTTGAAAATTGCTTGATTGCCGAGTATCCCTATCGAAATAAATCAACAGCAAACAGGAGATTTCATCGCGCACAGTCGGATACGCCGGGGATGTACCAGCCAGTCTTAAGGATGTTGAGTTAGTTTGTATAATCCCCTCCCTCGCGGAGAGTTTATGATGTAATTTTCACTGATCTGACCGTCATGTAACACGCATATTCAAATAGCCGCTTTTACCGGATATTTACAAAATTCAATTGCGACACAAACAATGGTTTCCGTTGTTGACTGGATTGGACGACTTGCGCTCGTCACCGGCGTCTGGCTGACGGGAATCTGGTATTTCTGGGTGGCGTTTATCTATGATCCCAGTATCCTCGTCGCCCGTAACCGCCGTAAATCGGCCTTGCTGGCCGGCGTTATGCAGCTGGTCGTCGCGCTTCGACACGCGCCCGCCGGACGAGCCGGACGCAGCGCGCGGTTAGCCTTACTGCAGTCAGCGGAGCCGGCTTTTTTCGCCTTGTTGGTTATGCGGGTGCTGGGGGTTGACACCATAAGCGGATTCATCGACCGGCTGATTGCCAATCCCACGCCCCTGATCAAGGTTCCGCTAATTATCGATCCGACTGGTCATTTGCAGTTGGTCGATGCCAATTTAGTGGTGATGCCGATTCGCAATCACTTGCGGTTTTCCGCCGTGGCGTGGCGCACCATGATGGCAAAACACGCGGCAGGCGGGCCGGGCCGGTTGCTGGTCCATACCGGTCAGATGACGCGGAGCACTGTTTGCGCTTTATCTGAGCGGGGTGTCTATAGCGTGGCGGGGTGCCGACTGGATTCAATGCTCGTGGCGTACCTGGAGCTGCCTGCCCGGTAACGAAGGGGCTACCGGGCAGGTTTTCTTTTGAGGAACGTTCGTCCGCGCCCCTACACCATCAGGGGCTGACTTCTGAATGCGCCGAGGTTGAGAAAAAATCCCCGGTGTCGGGTCTGCCCGTCGCGGAGCAACGACCAGATTAACGAACACGCCATATCAGCCAGCGTCGAATTGATAAACAAATCCTGTCTGCTAAGCGCGTCGGCGACCGAACACGACGGACCTTCCAGACCGGAACCGGTATACTCCTCTGCGCCCGCCAGCGTCTTGGCGTAAGCCTGCATCAGGTTAGGCAGGCTGGCAACCGGATTGAACAACTGGGTCTTGCGCTGGGCGTGTTTACCCACCGTTGCCAGAATGACCTGTCCGGTGCAAAGTTCGTTACCCGAATCCAGCCAGTAATACGCCCGGCGCGGGCCATCAATCGATTGGCTGTACTGGTTAGCGGTGTCGCCAAGCATATCCTTGAAATAAGACGCAACATGACGCCGGGCATCGAGCGAATCCACGCACGTAATGGTCAGGTTGGTGACGCTACCGACAAAGGGCGTTTCCGGCTGGTGAACGAAGCGATCAGGCACGGCTTTCCAGTTGGACCCCAGAAACCGGTTGACGCGGTTGATGAGGGCAACCGCCTTGTTGAGTCCGATTTCACCGGGGGCAAAAAGCTGACGGCCTAGATTAGCCTCGCTGACGGTATCGTCGTCCCAAAGCTGCACCACCAGACCGGGGTGGTCTAAGGCTCTCAGGGCCGAGTGCAACCGGACGAGACCCGTCAGCATTTGCGACCCGGTTCCGCCCGCCCCAATCAATCGGACTGTAATTGGATTCATGGGGGTCAGGAGATAGGGGGGCGTAAAGTGGACGCGCGGTAACTGGCTTCGGTCAGGTTCGGCGTTGGTCGTTCGGCGGTTGACCCGGCGAGGGGTGTTCGTAGTGGGGTTCATAAACTCGACAGGGTTTGGCGGGTAGCAATTAGTTCGTCGCCCGGAAACGGCTCCCGCGTTTGCAGTAACCGCGTCCATAGCTGGACAAAGTTGGATTTAACGGGTTTCTGATTGTTGAGGTGGGTGAAGTAGCTGTTGAAAAAGAAGGCTTCCCACCGGGCCATGAACGAATCGAGACTGACACTCGCCTCGAAGCTGACCGGAACACTGCCCATGCAGACGCTTCCTCCGTTGGCCGTGTTGCCGAACGGGGCCGCAAACAGGGGGGTATCTGCCGTTGGCCGCTCGTCGCCGTTGAGGGCAAACAGCATCAGTCGCTGGGTGGTCGCCTTCCAGAGCAGAGCCGGAACAGCGGCTTCTCCACTGGGTAACCCCATCTGTTCGTCGTGAAGCAGGGTACGCCGACGGGCCGGGGTGTACCACATCGCGTACCCGTCCTTGCTGGCGTCGATTTGCAGGACGTGGGCGGGAATCACGCCCGCCGGTTTCAGGTACGTCTGCCGCTCCCGACGGGTGGTCAGCAAGGCGTTCGCCAGTCGTTCGCTTTCGTCCGCCCGCAGGGGGTGGGCGTTGATGGGCTGGCCGTTAGTTGCTACGTCGAAATATTCCACGTAGTCGATTCGGGACTGACCCGGTGCTTCCTTCTCGTGGACGAGTTTCTGATACACTACAATGCCGTAAACGGGCCGGGCAACGACATCAAATTCAGGAGTTATGTCGGTCATGGGTTCAGGAGGGTTATCCGGGATAGTTCAGATACTCGCTCAACCCGGCAAGGCTTTTAAAGAGTGTCTGGCTGAAACTCAAATCGTGGTGGGGACTACCGGGGCGGGTATCGTACCGAATGATACTGGTCGGCTCCTGGGGAACGGCCCCTTCCTGATACTGGCAGTCCATGAACTCGCTGACCGCATCGGTCATGACTGATTCGTAGCTGTAAATCAATCCTACGTATTCCTCGATGGCGATGGGGCCTATTTCGTCCCGGTCAAGTTTGTCAATTACGTCACACTGGCTCGACAGGCGGTAATCGGGAAAGTCCCGTTGCAGAACAACAAGCGGAGCAATGGTTTCTTTCAGGCGGCTTTGCGGTTCCGTTGCGGGGTTGAACCGCTCGAAATGATACGCCAGCTTTGCGGCCCATCTGGGATTGTTGAGCCGGGTATAACTGCGCTTCATCTGCTTTCTTTCTAAGCGTAGCTGCTGGCGTCGGATTCTAAGTTCGGCGACGTGTTCGGCCCATTCCTGTTT
>Ga0209512_1003980_pt1 | contig 13369 bp, 10 predicted proteins | sample frozenSSSSmetaG_FD_184142 | JGI IMG/M metagenome (GOLD analysis project Ga0209512, IMG submission 184142) | Glacier valley bacterial and archeal communities from Borup Fiord, Nunavut, Canada, to study Microbial Dark Matter (Phase II) -... | ecosystem: Environmental > Aquatic > Freshwater > Ice >... | reverse complement strand
AAGGTCGATATAGACAAAACAGTCAATTCGCTGGGTGTTGCAACGAAACAGATGGTAGAAATCGCAAAGGCCCTTACTTTTGATTCATCCATCCTGATACTGGATGAGCCCACAGCTGCACTTACGAGCAGGGAAGTAGCAACATTATTTGATACGATCAAAAAGCTGAAATCGCTGGGTGTTTCGATGCTCTACATCAGCCACCGTCTCGAAGAAATTTTTACGATCGCGGACCGTGTGAGTGTCATAAGGGATGGCGAATACGTAAATACCAGCATAGTGGCTGATGTGACGAAAGAAAAATTGGTCGAATGGATGGTCGGCCGTGAACTCGGGAATCTCTACCCGAAAGAGATTGTTACTATAGGGGAAGTTGTATTTGAGGGCAAGGGAATAGAGCAAAACGGGGTGCTGCACGGCATCGATATTTCATTGAGAAAGGGAGAGATTCTGGGTGTGGCCGGTCTTGCAGGCGCAGGACGGACTGAGCTTGCGCTGACGCTTTGCGGCCTCGTAAAACCCGACGGCGGACAAATATTTCTGGAAGGCAAAGAAATCAATCTCAAAAATTACCGTGATGCACTGGAGCTGGGTATTGTGTACATATCCGAAGACAGACAAAAATTCGGACTGGTAATCGACATGACTCTGAAGGAAAATATCACACTGCCGTTGCTGTATCGCATATCCGGTGCATTTGGCATGATAGACCGTAAACAAGAAAATGCGATTACCAAAAAATACATGGATAGTTTGTCTATCAAGGCGCCTGACGGCGATTTCCGTACCGATAATCTTTCAGGCGGCAATCAGCAAAAAGTCTCGGTGGCAAAAGCGCTTGCGGCAAAGCCCAAAATACTGATCCTGGACGAGCCTACGCGTGGCGTAGACGTTGGCGCAAAGGCTGAAATTCACCACATCATTGGCAATCTTGTAAAAGAAGGCCTCTCAATTATTATGATATCAAGCGACCTGCCCGAAGTATTGGGAATGAGCGACCGCATACTGGTTATGAAATTCGGTGAAAAAACAGGGGAATTGATACGCGCCGAATTCAGCCAGGAAAAAATTCTGTCAATGGCACTATAGAAGGGTGGGGAAAAGATTGGAAAACAAAAAGAAATTTGAAATTGCCAAGCTTGCTACGCGGGAAGTTGTGCTTGCCATAATCGTACTGATATTTATAGTATTTCTATCGATGTTTACGAATTTCAACACAGCCAGCGGACTGTTCAGCTTTATGCTGGACGTAGCTCCTATGATTGTTGGAGCATTGGCAATGTCATTGATCATTCTAACCGGCAATATCGATATTTCAGCCGGAACCATACTTGGCTTTGTGGGATACACAGCAGGATCAATGGCGAAGATGGGCTATTCCTTTATCGTTTTTGCCCCCGCTGCAATTCTCGTCGGAACATTGCTCGCCGGCTTGAATGGCATTATATCAGTAAAATTTAAGGTTCCTTCCATTGTTGTTACTTTGGCCATGGCAAAGGTGCATTTAGGCTTCTATGCAACGTTCCTTCCCAACGCCGGATGGGTGGAAAATCTTAATGATAATTTTACATGGTTTGGAAGCGGACGTGTTTTCAATATCATACCTTACAACTTTATCGTGGCTGTTCTTGTAAGTGTTTTCTTTGTCCTGTTTATGAAATACACAAAATTCAGCAAGAAGATTTATGCAGTCGGCGGAAAAAGACAGGCGGCAATTTATGCCGGCATCAATCCCGACTCGACAGTCATCAAGACATACTTACTCGAAGGTTTTCTTTTGGGTATTGCGGGAATTCTTCTTTTTACAAAGTCTAATGAGATCATGCCTTCCGCATCCTATGGACGTGAAATGGTATTCATTACGGCTGCAGTTGTTGGCGGTATCAGCATACTTGGCGGCAGCGGGAAAATTGTCGGTGCTGTTATTGGCACAATCCTGGTCTATCTGATGCAGGTCGCTATGATCTATCTGGGGTATCAGGATTATTACCAATATGCACTTCAGGGCATCATTGTTCTTGTTGCGGTGTACATCACCGTCACCAAATTCAACAAATTTAAAAAGAAACCTGCAGAATTTCTCAAAGGGGGTCAAGTGACGTGAGTAAACAGACGAATAGCAGCTCCGGTTTCTTTAAAAAAGCAATTAATTATCAAAGCGTCTTACTATTGGTTCTGTTCGGATTAATTATATTTTTTGGGATGATAAATTCTGTATTTTTAAAGCCAAAGGTTATATTTAATGTTATTGAAATCATCGGCGAGACGCTCATCATGGCACTGCCAATGACTTTTATCATCACGACGGGCGGTATCGACCTTTCGGTCGGGTATACTTTAACGCTCAGCGCGATTGTGTTTGGAGCGACCTTAACCTCAACAGGCAGCCTTGCCCTGGCAATCACAGCGTGTATTCTCACGGGAACCGCAGCCGGTGCATTCAATGGATTGATCATATCCCGCACACGCATACCGCCGCTGGTCTGCACACTTGCGACTATGTCGCTTTATCGAGGGATTGCACTTATTATTGCCGGTGACAAGACTTATACCGGTTTCCCGGATGCATTCAAGTTAATCTCAACGTACCGCTTTGGCAAAATTGTTCCTATACAGATAACATATCTGGCGGTGTTTTTTATCGTTTTCTATATTTTGTATAATCGTTCCAGCCTTGGCAGAAATCTAAAAGCAATAGGATTTAACGAAAACGCTGTTAAATTCGCAGGTGTCGATACCAGGAAAATTAAGTTTTGGATCTACACAGCCAGCGGCACAATGAGCGCAATGGCTTCACTCGTCTACCTTGGACGGCTTAGCGCTGCAAAACCGAGTATGGGTATGGACTTGAATCTTGAGGTGATCACCGCTGTTGTGCTCGGCGGCACATCAACAATGGGCGGAGTGGGAAGTATGACCGGAACGTTGGTTGGCGTGCTGATTATCGGCGTGCTGAGAAAGGGCTTCACGATCATGAACCTATCAGGCAATATATTCAACTTTGTGCTTGGTGCAATTCTGATAGTAGGTCTCGTCGCTTTTTCGGTTATTGAGGAACGAAAAAAGACTGCGAAGAAGGGCCAGAAATAGCAAAGAACTGGTCAATATAAGTGTGTTTTCAATTTCCGCTAATCGGCGGAATGGAAAAAAAACAAATATGCAAGGAGGCAAGAAAGATGAAAAAAATTCTTAGTCTGATTCTGGCAATTGCAATGGTAAGCTCACTGGCAGCTTGCAGTTCAACAACAACAGCCACTACAAAAGCCGCAGCGGCAGGAGAAACGACCGCAGCTGCCGCAACAACCGGAAATACTGGTTCAGGTACCGGTACGGAATACGGCCCGAAGGATGCGAAGTACAAAGTTGGTGTCATCCCGAAGTTCGTAGCAGAGGATTACTTTATCGCCTGTGAACGCGGCTTCGCCACAGCTGCCGATGAACTGGGCATTCGGGTTACCTGGGTGGGTGATACCATGGCTCAGTGCTCTGCACAGAACCAGAAGAACTATATCCAATCCTTCATTGACCAGGAATACGATGCCATTCTCGTTTCGGCGCTTGATCCTTCCAGTTATGCAGATACTCTGCAGGAAGCCAGAGATGCCGGAATCAAAGTCATCACATGGGATGCTGACGTTGAAGTCGATGCGCGCGACTTTTTTGTCAACCAGGCCGAAGGCGACATGATTGCTATCAAACTCCTCCAGGGTCTGGCAGGAGATCTCTCCAGCTATACGAAAGACAAGCCGGCCACAGTCGCTTTGGTTTCAACAACGACTGATTCCCCGAACCAGAATGCATGGCTGGCCGCCATTCAGAAAGAATACGAATCCAAAAAAGACACAGAATATGCTCACATTAAGCTCCTTACAGATGTAACATATGCCGGCAATGATCAGGGCCAGGCTGACACCGCTATCAAGGCACTGTTGAGCAAAGACAAAGAAATCGTGGGCATCATTGCACTGAGTTCCAATACCGTTCCTGCAGTTGCTTCCTCTCGTGAACAGCTTAACCTCGGCGAAATCAAGATCGTCGGCGTTTCCGTTCCCGAATCAAGCCGCAAAGATATGGACGCGGGCAAAATGTCTGCTGTCGTTCTGTGGCAGCCTTTTGACCTCGGTTACCTCACTTTGTATGTAGCCAGTGCAGTCCTTGAAGGAAAAGATCCCTCAGGCGCAGCATTCGTTTCCCCTCTGTCTGGCACGAACATGACAGCCAGCTTCATGGATGGCACTACTCCCGTTCTCTATCCTGCTGAAGGACACAAAATCATGGAGAACAACGTTGTCATCCTCGGAGAACCTATCGTTTGGAACCTCAAGAACATCGACCGCTTCCGCGGTTATCCGAATGCTGATTCAGGCATGAGCGAATTTTTGAAGTAAGATCCAATAACAGTATGATCCAATAACACAGAGGCTTCTGCATCCTGAATTTTTGAAGTTCAGGATGCAGCGGCCTCTATTTAATTGTAAATAGAAACGTGAGACATTGCTTATCATCCATTTGAAGACAGCTGCACCTGTCTACAGGACCGGAAACGAAAGAATTTTTATTTATCTCAATAAAGCATATAAATAGAAATTAATATAATAGTAAATAGTTGTGGATCTGCATCACTGGCTCATTGGCGGAGCGATTTATCTGCTGATGTAGTGGGGGAGATGACCCTATTTTGTTACGCGTGAAAGTACCTTGACATAGTTAATCAGATTAACTATAATGCTTTTAATGAGCGGGAGGTAATCCAGTGGATAAATTCGTCAAGGGTGCAGAAGTAATCTCTCTTTTTTGCCGAACCAACATGAATACAAAACGCGAACTGCCTATAAGGGCAGGCGAAATGGGGCTTCTTATTTTTCTTGTGAAAAGTAAAGTCCCGATCACGCCTCTTGAGGCAGCGCACTTTTTCCAAATATCAAAGCCAATGGTGACGGCAATGACTCGCTCCCTGGAGAACAAAGGATTTTTAACAAAAATACCATCTCCGACAGATGGCAGAAGCTTTACCCTGTCTCCGACACCAAAAGCAAAGGGTATCGTGGAAGACACGTATGAGGAATACCACAAAAACATTGAGCTTCTGCAGCAGAAAATGGGCGACGGCGAATTTGAAAATCTAATCAGCCTTTTGGACAAAGCAAACGCCATCTTACAGGGAACACGCCGCTAACGAAAATAAGAAATATATCAAACCAATAATTCTAAATGCAGGGAGAAAAAAAGCAATGAAAGTAATGGTCACCGGAGCAACGGGAAACGTAGGGCGATATTTAGTCAAGGCACTTTTGGAAATAGGGCAGGATGTTGTAGCTGCGGGTACTGATATGAACAAATTGAACAGCGCTTTTGAGGGAAATCAAAAGGTAACTTGCGTATACTTTGATTTTACGAAACCGGCCACATTCGAACAGGCGCTGGCAGATGTGGACCGCGTATTTCTGATGCGCCCGCCTCATCTGGGAAAACCGGCCGATTTACTGCCATTCATCGAAGCTTTGAAGAAAAAGGGAGATATCCGCCTGGTCAGTTTTCTTTCCCTGATCGGCGTCGAGAACAACCCGGTGCCGCCGCATCACAAAATCGAAAAATACATAGAGCGGGCGGGGCTTCCGTACTGTCACATCCGCCCGAGCTTTTTTATGCAGAACATCAGCGGCATACATTCTTTTGAGATCAGGCATTTTGACAGGATCGTAGTTCCGGCAGGGAAGGCGCTGACAAGTTTCATCGATGCGCAGGACATCGGCGAGATAACGGCAAAGGTATTGTCCGAGCCGGAAAAACACCAAAACAAGGGCTATTCCATTACCGGACCTGAGGCAATCGATTATTACGAAACCGCAAAAATCCTAAGCGAAGAACTCGGCAGAAAAATCACCTACGCAAACCCGGGACCTTCGCTTGCCAAAAAATACTGGACAGATGTCCGTGGCCTTGAAAAAGGTTATTGCACTGTGATGAGTTTATTGTATATGATGACAAGGATGGGTACAGCGAAAAAAGTTACCGGCATATTTGAAGAGGTAATGGGCAAAAAGCCGCAGACTTTCCGTCAGTTTGTTCAGAAAAATAGGGCTGTTTGGGAATAAGGGGGAGGGTGAATTCGTTCAAGAAAGTGACCGTGACCCTTACTAGTCAAACTTTAGCTAAATTAGAATTTCTAGTCGTTTCTCGAACTACCAATGTTGGCTCAAATTCAATATTTCTACATTTAATATCTTCATTTGAGATTTGTTCAAGAACCAGTTCGGCTGATGTTTTTCCAATTTCATATTTCGGTTGCCTAATAGTTGTTAAGGAAGGAATAATAACTGAAGCTAATGATATATCGTCATAACCAACTATGCCAATGTCTATTGGAATTTTTTTGCCCATTTCAGAAGCGGCACGAATTGCGCCAAATGCAATCAAATCGTTCGATGCAAAAATTGCATCAATATTGTGCTTTTTCAGTATTTTCATTGCGACTGAATAACCTTCTGCACTAGTATCCTTGCACTCATAAACTAACTGGTCATTGTAGTTAATGCCATTATCTGCAAGTGCATCTATGTAGCCGTGCATACGATCAAAAAAATTTTTAATATATAATGGACCTGCCAACAATGCTATAGACTTATATCCCTGTTGAATCAAGTGTTCAGTCGCCAGGTAACCGCCCTTATAGTTATCAATTGTGACAGACATAAATTGTTCTCCGAATTTGCGGTCAACTAATACAATAGGAAGTTTAATATTAACATCAAAAATGTCTTGAGATTTTCCAGTACCAATAAAGATAATACCGTCAATATCCTTACTAATAAGTGTGCTTATGTATTTCTTTTCGCGAATAACATCGTTATCAGTACTGCACATTATGATACTATAGTCATTTGCGTTGGCTACATCCTCAATCCCACGAAAAATTTCGGGAAAAAATTCGTTCGAAATATCCGGAACAATTACCCCAATGGTTAACGAACGCTTGGTTCTTAAACCTCTTGCCACTTGATTTGGGACATAGCCAATATCAGTAACCGCCTGCATAATGTTGTTGTAAGTCTTTTCTTTAACCTTTTTTTTCCCGTTCAAAACATAAGAAACCGTACTTATTGAAACATTAGCTCGAGATGCCACGTCTTTGAGTGTTGCCATTTTTTACTCCTAATGATTGGTATAATAATATATCTTTTCAACAATAGTTTTCAAATGCAAAAAATCATGAAAAAACCGAAGGATCGCAGTCAACAAATTTGCTATGTAAGTGCATGTTGTTTGCTTAACGAATTATAATTTAAATAGTTCGTTAAGTCAAAGGATTTGACTAATCTTAATATATAAATTATTTATATTGGATGTTCGGTATTTTTAAATAGGTTATCTGCTGCTATCCGCTGGATATTGGACAAGAATATCAGTTATAGCAGGCAACATTTGCCAGTTAGATATTGAAATGTAAGCTGCTAAAATCTCGGATTTGTATTCTGGACGCGGAACTTAAAAACTTTGGAATTAGAAAATGCTGATAAAACAACAAAAGTGTAAGTTGTTTGACTACCGCGTCAAAAAAACCATAGTCAAAAATTCGAATTCGGCAGCTAAATGATAATCTGAATATCCGTTTGCATCTTATAGCCAAAGAATCGAGTATTCTTTGGCTATAAGAATGGGGTATTTTTTAGCGATGTATATAGTTTATAAATCCTTAAATAGAATGCTTCAGCAAAATCAACTTTTTGACTTGTAAAAATCCGAATATTATATTTCATATAAACCAAAAATGAAAAACACGGCAAAATACACAAAAATCAGAAATAATGTTATGCACATAATACAAAAATAGTAAAAACTACAGTTTGGATTGACAAGGGGTTGCAATGGTCGTAGTATCAGAGCGGAAGAGAAACGATTGACTAATTTATTAAAGGATAAAATTATACGAAAGGGGATACTCAAAAAATGAACAAAAACATAGATATTGATATTGTAAAAAAGAGATTGACTGAATTTGACTTGGAATTCGAAGAAGTTCAATTACAAAATGGATACTCCGCAATATGTTTGAAACGCGGTGGTCGTCTATTTGGGCCTTTTGATAACAAAACAGGAGAAAGTATATTGTGGATGAACGATGCGTTCAAGACTACAACTGCATTCGCTGCGTTTTTATCTGCAAAAGAATGGAACATTGGCGGTGACCGCCTTTGGATTGCACCTGAAATGCCGTTTTTCGTAAAGAATAGAAATGACTTCTTTGAGACTTACATAGTTCAGGAAGAACTTGATCCCGGTAATTACATAATTGACAAGACCGATAACATCGTGACCATGAAACAGGATGTATCTCTCAATACATTTGAAGTTGACTGCCCCAAAAAAGAACTTCGCATATCAAAAACAATAAGAATATCCAGTGACCCGTTACTTGAATTTGCGTGCTATCCGGAATTAGTTAAGGAAATTGATTATTGTGGATTTGAGCAAAAAATTGAACTCACGGCGATTGATAATGATAAAACCTTATATCTGGAAGCTTGGCTGCTCACGCAGATCAATCCGGCCGGGAAATTGATTGTCCCATACACCAGCAATCTTGAATATGTAGATTATTATGAACCACTCAGAAGCGAAATGTTCAGCATTACTAGTAATCATATGGAAATAAACGTTACTGGTGATGAGAGATATAAAATTGGATTTAAGGCTTCGCAGGTAACAGGAAAAGCAGGCTATATCGGATATTTGAGCGATGGAAGGTCATATTTATTCATCCGCACTTTTGCAAATAACCCTTCCAATATTTATTGCAGCGACCCTTACGATAGACCGAAGCAGTACGGATGTTCAATGTTTCTATATAACGATCAGGGCGGTCAGGGAGGGTTTGCTGAATTTGAGAATAGTGGGGCAACTATTTCTGGAGATACAGGAATGAAAAAATCAGTTGATGTCATTAATTATTATCTATATGTTGGAAAAGAAGAAAAATTGAACCAAATCGTTCATGCGCTTTTAGGGGTAAACAGAACTGATTGCAGAAAAAATGAAAATGAGGTGAATTGTCATGAGTAATGAAACAAGAATACTGAAGGCATTTGATATCGCTAAAGAAATTTATGGTGAGTATGGCGTGGATGTTGAGGTGGTACTGGAACACTTTAATAAGATATCAGTATCAATTCCATGTTGGCAGGGAGATGATGTTGGTGGCTTTGAGAAAAGTGGCGGAGGAGCAACAGGCGGCATACTGGTGACTGGAAATTATCCCGGTAAACCGCGTTCGGCTGAGGAGCTCCGATATGATATGGAAAAGGCCATGGAATATATTCCTGGTGCAGTCAAAATTAATCTGCACTCAAGCTATGGCGAAAACTATGAAGCGGATGTTGATCGCGATGAATACGCACCAAGACACTTTAAAAACTGGATTGAATGGGCAAAAGAAAAGAAGATCGGCTTGGATTTCAATTGTACTACTTTTGGCCATCCAATGGCGGCCGACAATTTAACAATTGCCAATCCGAAAGATGATGTTCGTAAATTTTGGATTCGCCATATGATTTCAACGAGAAAAATTGCAGCATATATGGGAAAGGAACTTGGACAAATTTGCGTAAATAATACCTGGGTTCAGGACGGAATTAAAGATATGCCTGCAGATAGAATGTTATACAGAAGTCTGATGAAAGAATCCTTTGATGAAATTCTGGACGAAAAAATATCAACCGAATATATTTATGATGCATTGGAACCAAAACTTTTTGGAATTGGACTTGAGAGTTTTACTGTTGGCTCGAATGATTTCTACCTTTCTTATCATGGGTATGCCAGATCCAAAGGAATTGGTAATACAATAATGAATTTAGATATGGGACATTTTCATCCTACGGAATCACTAGCTGATAAAATATCTGCAGTAATGCTTTTTTCTGATAAATTTATGGCGCACTTCACTCGCGGTATTCGTTGGGATAGTGATCATGTTGTTATCAACGATGATCAAACAAATGATTCGATGCGGGAAATTGTTAGATCTGGTGTTTTAGATGACGCGTTTATTGGCACTGACTACTTCGATGCCACTATTAACCGTATTGCTGCGTGGACCATTGGTACTAGGGCAACAAAGAGAGCTCTTCTGGGTGCAATGCTAGAACCGGTGCAAATGCTAAAGGCGGCAGAAGCCAGCGGCGACAATACAAAGCGACTTACACTTATGGATGAGTTCAGATCTCTTCCTGTTAATGCTGTTTGGGATAAATATTGTAGTGACACAAATACTGCAGTAGGTACAGACTGGTTGGTTGATCTTAAGAAGTATGAAAAGGACATAATGTTTAAGCGCTGACTGTGAAACCGGTAAAGGAACATGAAGCTCCAAAACAGAGTATTAGTGGTGCTTAATCTATTAAGACAGTAAACAATTGAAAATGTGAGGTAATATATGAAACATGGTATCTATTATGCCTACTGGGAACAGCAGTGGCAGGCCGACTACATTCCGTATATTGAAAAAGCGGCACGATTAGGATTTGACATTCTTGAAATAGCTGCTAGTCCGATACCGGGTTATTCAGATCAGAAATTACGTGAAATTAGGGCATGTGCGGCAGTAAATGGAATCACCTTGACGTGCGGGCATGGACCAAGTCCTAGCCAAAATATTGCGTCCTTTGACCCTGCTGTCCGTGCCAGTGCCCTCTCTTTTTATTCTGACCTATTGCATCGGCTTGAAAAGCTTGATATACACCTAATCGGAGGAGGTTTATATTCCTATTGGCCTGTTGATTACAGTAAGCAGATCGACAAGCCGGGCGATTGGGGTAGAAGTGTCGAAGGTGTAACTTCTATTAGTAAAGTAGCGCAGTCATGTGGTATTCAATTATGTCTGGAAGTACTTAATCGCTTTGAAGGATATCTGCTTAATACTGCTGAAGAAGCGGTGAAATTCGTTCGTGAAGTCAATAATCCGCATGTGAAAGTCATGCTGGATACTTTTCATATGAATATAGAAGAGGATAATATCGGAGGTGCTATCCGGCAGACGGGATCTCTTCTAGGTCATTTTCATACCGGAGAAACTAACCGACGTTGCCCTGGGAAAGGGCGTATACCATGGCACGAAATTGGAGAGGCACTGAAGGATATAAACTATCAGGGAGCTGTAGTTATGGAGCCTTTTGTTAGAATGGGCGGACAAGTTGGGTCAGATATTAAAATTTGGCGTGATATGAGTCAGGGTGCAGAAGAATCGCAACTAGATTCGGATGCACGAGCTTCCTTGGAATTTTCCCGATATGTGCTTGATTCGTAATTTTTGCATGTGTTTTATTCGCTGAAGTTAATTAACAATATTCAGAAAGGTATTAGTATCCAATACAGCATTTTTGGCTTTGGTATCAGTGATTTACAGAAATAAGAATGAATCAACAATTCAAAAAAATTTGAAAAATTATTACTGCTTTATCATATTATAGTGGTCACACAGGCAGTGACTGCCCGACCCGGAATAAACAGGGAGTTGTCTATACAAAAATAAATCTACGTGATCAATGTCACACTTATTTGTACTGGGAAGGTCGGACGGCACATATAAATATGCGCGCTTCCCGAAGGCGACGCACTCACCTCCCCGTGATCTGTAGTGTGCCTGTGTAACCACCTAATTAATTACACGCTCGACACAACATTTTCATGACTTTTTGTGCCTGCGCAAAGCGAAAGAGATGCATATTATTATGAAGAATATTAGAAAAGTAAATGTAGCAGTTGTTGGATGCGGAATGATCAGTGATATTTATTTGGAAAACATTACGCGTAAATTTTCAATTTTTAATGTTGTGGGATGTTGTGCAAAAAGCAAAAAATCAGCTGAAATAAAAGCAATAAAATACAATATTAAAGCACTTACATTCGAAGATGTATTATCTGATAAATCCATAGAAATGGTAATAAATCTAACCCCCCCGGAAGCGCATTATGATGTTATAAAACAACTTTTGTACGCAAATAAAAATGTATATTCTGAAAAAATCTTAGCAGTAAAATATGAAGAAGCAGAAGATCTTGTTCGAATTGCAAATGAGAGGAATTTGTATTTAGGAGTTTCACCGGATACATTTCTAGGGTCAAGTATTCAAACGGCGAGACAAGTGGTAGATAGTGGAATGATAGGAGAGATAACATCCTGCTTTGCTGCAGTTAATAGAGACTATGGTATGTTTGTTGAACATGTTCCATTTGTTTCAAAGCCCGGTGGTGGGGTAGGCTTTGATGTAGGAATTTACTATATGACTGCTCTGGTAAGTATTTTAGGGGCAGTAAAGGAAGTGTCAGGTTTTTTAAAAACTAACCGTAAAATCAGGAAGCACTATTTTGTTAGAAATGATAATTTTGACGATCCATATGAAATAGAATGTGAGAATGTAATGGTAGGTTCACTTTTATTTGAGAATGGAGTGTTGGGGAATGTCCATTTTAATTCTGAAAATATAATGAATGAGCGTCCTCATGTTGTGATTTACGGTACAGAAGGAATAATTTATATGTCAGACCCGAATACCTTTGGTGGAGAGGTTAGCGTTGTCCGTAAAGGGCATGAGGAACCTTTTGTAATTCAGCAAAATTTTGGATTTGCCGAGAATTGCCGTGGACTTGGTGCGGCAGAAATGGCATGGGCTATGAGAAGAGATCGCAAACATCGCGCTAATAAGGAAATGGCACTTAATGCCCTAGAAGCTCTGCATGGGATAGCAATCAGCAGTGAAACGAAATCAAATTATATTTTGAAGTCTACTTTTGAAAAATTGCCGCAACTACCCCAAGGATATTTGGATACCACGTACTTTAATTCAGACCCGGAAGCTGCTCTGGAAAAATAACACAATGAAGCTTTCCTATCGTTACAAGAGTGTGAAATCAAACATGAGCAAAAAGAAGATATGCACGAATTTGCCATTGTAGCATCTAAACGCCAGCTAATTTTTACTAACAGTTTTCGGCTGGACTAAGGTTCAATTTGATTTTTAATACGGATATGGATATGCTTACTAAAGCGATAGAAGTCGATTTTAATAATTCAAGTCATTTGATTCAAGTTTTAAAGAAAAATTCAAGATGACGCTCTCAGCTTTTCGCAATTCTGATTTAAAAAACATGTTGAAAGGGTTGATATCATGAAAAGGAAATTTGTTTCTTTGAGAATTAAGATTATATTTGTGTTTACAATAATGTGCACTTTCTTTTTTGGCATATACGGTTTTTTTGCATATGAAAAAACCCAAAAATTATTTTCGGATCAGATTAACGCATTAAACCAAAACACCACGATGCAAATGGGACAAAATATTGATTTTCTTATTGATCAGGCTAGAGATACAAC
>Ga0209512_1003979_pt1 | contig 13374 bp, 8 predicted proteins | sample frozenSSSSmetaG_FD_184142 | JGI IMG/M metagenome (GOLD analysis project Ga0209512, IMG submission 184142) | Glacier valley bacterial and archeal communities from Borup Fiord, Nunavut, Canada, to study Microbial Dark Matter (Phase II) -... | ecosystem: Environmental > Aquatic > Freshwater > Ice >... | reverse complement strand
TCCGCCTCAAAGTTTATTTGGACTATTAACCGGAAAAGGAGAAGTTTTTGTCCCTGGAGTCGGCAATAGTAATTTTTTATTACCCTATTTTGCTAGTGATAGTTCTCTGTTAGGAATGGTTCGTTACGTTTTTTTCTTTCATGGTCCTGAATCTCTGGCTTTAGTAGTTGGGTTCGTATGCATTTTAGCTACAGATCTTCAACAAAAGTTTTGGTCTATTGCATTATTTTGTGGGTCATTTTTTTTACTACTTCTAAGTGGCACTCGTTCTACCTGGTTAGCTGTACCTGCTGTTTTGGTGATCAGATGGCTGTTAACCATTGCAAAAAATGGCAAGCTATGGCGGTTTTTTGCACTCCTGGCAATTGTTATTTTTATCACTCTGTCAATTCCTGCTGTTAATGATTTATTCTCAAATTCTGCTAAGCATACAGCCAAAGCAACTGGAGAATTTCGTGGAGATTCGACTGAAGTTCGTGCTGAAATTTATAGACAGACATGGAAAGGTGTTGTCAATGGTTCAGATACGCAACTAATTTTAGGACATGTAGTTCCAGGGCAAACAGTTTTACCAGGATACGAACCGGCTGCAGTTGGTTCTCATAGTTTCCTTTTGTCGAGCTTACTATATGGCAAAGGTCTAATTGGTACTGCAACTTTTGGGATTTTTTGGCTGTCGTTGATTAGTTGGTTATATGCTACGCGAAAATCTAGACCAATCTCTTGTTTAATGGTCTATTTATTATTTACTATTACTTTTAGTGTAATGGAATTTGAATCTGTGGTAATGCCTCTTGTTTTAATCACTACAGTCACTCACAATTCAACTTTACTCCCTAAAAAACAGGGATATTCAAAAAAAATAGCTCTTAAGTAAAATCTAAATTAATTACCGAGGTTAAGTATGTTAAAGTTTGTCAAAGCAGAGATAACTGAATCAGCTATTCAAGTTAATCCACTAGTAAGTGTTATACTTGGCAACTATAACTATGGACGTTTCTTACGACAATCGATTGACAGTGTTTTAAACCAAACTTACCAAAATCTTGAACTAATAGTAGTCGATGATGGCTCAACAGACAACTCACAGGAAATTATTAAATCTTATGGTTCTCGTCTAACTGCTATATTTCAAGAAAATTCTGGACAGGATATGGCATTCAAGGCTGGAATTCAAAAATCTCAAGGTGAAATCATTTGCTTTCTAGATGCTGATGACTACTTTCATCAAGAAAAAGTACAGAAAGTAGTGAACACTTTTTTAACCCATCCTGAGTGGGTAATGGTTAGTCACTGCTGGATTTCAGTTGATAAAGAAGGAAAAACTATAGGTAGTAGTACTTCTAATATTCTCAGCCAAGGTGATGTCAAAAAGCTACTTTTAAAATGGGGTAAGTATGCATCGGCAATTAGTTCGGGAATAGCTTGTCGGCGTTTTTGTCTAGAGAAAGTTTTACCTCTGAGTTTGACTTGGGGAGTTGATGCTTGTCTGAATGCAGCACTTCCATTCTACGGTCAAGTTGGCAGTATTAATGAGCCATTAATGTTTTACCGAATGCATGGTAATAATATGCGTGCTTATTGCGATAACTTGACTTACCTGATGCAGCAACGTGAAAACACAGCTAACTTTATCAACGCAACAGCCGCTCAAGTGGGTGTAAGTGAACGATTTGATTTACAACGAGATGTAGATTATCGCACTTATAAAGTGATGCAAGAAGGTGGCGCACCCTTTATAGAAAAAGTCCAAATTATCTGGCTATCTTTACAAGAAAGTATCGCCATTGGTCGTAGTTATCGAGATACTTTAATTAGATTGTTTTATCGGAGTATTTGTACATTTTTTCCACAACAAGGAAAATTAATTCTGCGTTTTGGTCTGCGCGGCTATGTTAATCGTAAGTTTTTGGGAAAAGCTGAAAAATAGGAAATACACATTATGCAAAAATTATCTTTTGTAAATACATTAAGCAAATTGCCGGCTGAACCTCTAGTTAGCGTTATCATTGATAATTATAACTACGGTAATTACTTAAATGAAGCCATTGATAGCGTTTTTAAACAGACTTATCAAAATTTTGAGTTAATTGTGGTTGATGATGGTTCTACAGATAATTCAAAAGAAGTGATTGAGTCTTATGAAAATCGCTTGTTTTCCATCTTTCAAAGTAATGCTGGTATGGGTGCAGCCTTAAATGCTGGAATTGCTCACGCGAAAGGAGACATTATTTGTCTTTTAGATGCCGATGATTATTTTCATCCAGAAAAGTTAGAAAGCGTAGTCATGGCTTTTCTTGCTCATCCTGAATGGATTCAAATTGTCCATAGCAAAATTATTGTGAATCGAGAAGGTTTAACGATTGGTCGTGGTCCGAAAACTTTCAGTCAGGGTGATGTCCGCAACTTATTATTGCAATGGGGTCAATATATTTGGGAAACGACTTCTGCTTTATCTTATCGGCGTGAAGTTCTAGAAAAAGTTTTACCGATTCCTACAAAAAAAACTATGGGAGCAGACCCTTATTTGACCGCAGTAATTCCCTTTTTCGGTGAGGTGGGATGTATAAATAAGCCATTAATGTTTTATCGTCAACATGGTAAAAATATGCAGTCCCATAGTATTAATTTATCATATTGGATGGAGGTGCAAGAAGAAACAGCTAAATTTATCAATGAAGCAGCGGCTAAAGCTGGGATAGAGCGGCATTTTGATATTAAACGGAGTGCAGATTATCAGAGCTTTTTGTCATTACAACAAGGCGGCTTGCCTTGGACAGCAGCAATTCAAATTATTTGGCTATCATTACGCGAAAGTACTGCGATTGGACGTAGTTTTGATGAATTTGTTAACAAGCTAGTACAACGCAGTATCTTTGCAATTTTTCCTCATGAAGGTCAATCATATATCCGTTTTGGTAGAAGAGGATATTTGCAATTTAAATTAACAGGTAAAGAACCGTCAAAATTTAAGGTAAGTAGTTAAGTAGGAAAAAAGTACATTTATCAGCCATAAAAGGAATATGAAAAAGCTTGTAATTATACCAGGTTCTTGCCATTCATTGGGTGGTACTTTGGTTACTCTCTCGTTATTAATTGAGGGATTTAAAATCTCTAACTTACAGGAGCAATTGTGTGTTTTGGTATGCTCTAATTCCTTAATGGAGAAATATCTTCGAGAAGCAGGATTAGATTTTTGTGTAAAAGTTATTCCGGCTAATGATGAAGATCAAGGGCAGTTTTTAGAACGGGCATTTACTTGGGTGAGTGAGCAATCAAGTGATTGGTCATTGCTGTTAGATAATTGTGTTTGGCGAGGTTTCATGCCAATCATTTTCCGCGCCACACGGAAATTGCGCCGCCAAAATCGCCCTATATATCACTTTTGCCACGATTTAGCACTTTCTTACAATCCTTTAGGTCATCTAGCTAGAAAATTTACCTTTGCGCGTTTAGCACCAGGAGTAATTTGCAATTCACATTTCACTGCTAGCCATGTAAGTTCCATTATGCCGGATATTCGCGGTATTCTGTATCAACCAGTAGATACAGAAAAATTTAATTTACATCCTACTTCTAATCCCCCACCCGTTGAATTACAAAGAATTATTAACTCAGGTTGTCGCATTATTTTAACTCCTTCGCGGATTAGTGAAGTAGGAATAGTTAATGACAAAAATCTCCGGGCTTTAATTCCTATGCTAGCTCACTTGAAAACATTAGGTCACAATTATCACAGTGTAGTAATTGGTGAAGATAATTCTCGCGAGCGCATTAATAGTCAGACCTTACGAGAAAGTGCTCAAGAGTGGGGAGTAGGCGATCGCTTTACTATCTTACCTCCCAGTTTTGCAATTGAAAATTACTACAAACATGCAGATATAGTTGTTACCTTAGCCCCTAGAGAACCTTTTGGAAGGACAGTAGTTGAGGCGATCGCTTGTGGTGTACCAGTAGTTGGCAGCCAAACAGGTGGTATTGGTGAGACTTTACGTCACTTTGCTCCCGAGTGGACGGTTGACCCTCACAATCCAGCCGCCGCAGCTGAAGCAATTATAGATATTGCTAACAATCCTCGCACAGCCGAACTTTTAATTCAAGCGAGGAACTGGGTTGAAGCTAACTGTAATATTACTACTTATGCACAAGGAATGATGGCAATTACAGGTTTAATTCCGGCTCCCTTAAGTGATATTAAACTTAACGAGGCTAGTTATACATAAAGTTTAAATTCAGCAACTCACATAATCAGCAATTTAATAATGCAAAATATTTTACAACTTCCTGACGTCAAGAAAGATAAACTGCCAACACCCGATATCTTAGTTATTTCTCGCACTTTCTTTCCCAAAGAAGGAGGAATTGAAGAGTATGCCTACAATCGTTGTTTACAAGATCCAGAACGGATAATTCTCCTTGCCGCCAGCTATCCAGGTGATGTAGCTTTTGATGCCGTGCAGCCTTTTCGGATATATCGCTGGCAAATTCTAACTTTTTTACCCTCGGGAAAATTTGGTAGTATCCTTAAGCAGATTGTCAACATGATCTGCTCATTTTTCTTAGCAATTAAGCTTTATTTTCGCTATCGCTACCGTTATATCGAATGGGCACATGGTTATGACTTTCCCTCTTTATTGTTACTGACTTATATATTGCCTATCCAGTGTTTTATCTACTTGCATGGCAATGATGTCCTTTGTCCAGTCAAAAATCCAGTGTTGCGATCGCTCTTTGAGTGGACTGTCAATCGCTGTACAGGCATCGTGTGCAACAGCACCTTTACCAAAGATTATTTACATGCTCACTGCCAATGTACAACACCCACCCATATAATCAACCCCTCGGTGAGACCGACTAAATTCCATTTCGGTCATGCCACACAGGCAAGAAGTTCTCTGCGGAGTAAGTATGGTATTTCCGAAACAGCAGTGGTTATTTTAACTGTAGGACGCTTGGTGAAGCGCAAAGGTTTTAACCAGGTAATCGAAAATTTGCCTTTACTACTTGCCGATGGGTTGGATGTCCACTACTTAATCTGCGGTCGAGGGGCAATGGCGGAGGAATTGAAGTCCCTGAGTGAAAATTTAGGGGTTGCAGAGAAAGTACATTTTGCTGGATACGTGTCCAATGAAGATTTAGGTGATTATTATACAGCTTGTGACTTGTTTGCGATGTTTACATTTTTTGATACCGAAGCTACTAGTATCGAAGGCTTTGGAATTGTTTATTTAGAAGCTGGTTATTTTGGTAAACCTGTAATTGCTTCGCGGGTAGGAGGTGTCACAGATGCAGTCCACCATCTGTCAAATGGCATACTAGTAGACCCCGACAATAGTGAAATTACTGAAGGGTTGCGGCAATTGTGTACAGATAGACAATTACGCGATCGCCTCGGTCGTAAAGGTCAAGAGTTAGCAAACCGCAAAACTCCGCACTCTATCCTTTACCCTACTCAGCATTAAAATCATATACATCAAAATTTTATGACAAATGCTACTGCGAAGATAGCTGAAAGTAGTTTGTGGCTAACAGGGAGTTTTGCTGTTAGTAAACTCTCGCAACTTACAGCGCAAATTTTCCTTGCTCATCTGCTGTCACCAAAAGATTTCGGCATTTGGGGGATGGTTTTAATTGTTACCACTCTATCGGAACTTTTTAAAGACTCAGCGATTGCCAGCGTCTTGATATATAAAGGACTAGAGGATAAAAAATTAGCCAACGCAGTCTACAGCCTAGGGATAAATATTTCAGTTTGCATGTTCTTTGTACAAGTACTGGTTGGATTTCCTCTATCCCAATTTTTTCATCAGCCAATTGTTTTTCCGCTGATTGTTTGCGAATCCTTAGTTTTCTTGATTGGTGCAGGTACTGGTTCCCATGCAGCCGTTTTGCAGCGACAGATGAATTTTCGCGCAATTGCCATTTCCGAATCTGTAGTGAAATTAGTCGGTTTTTTAATTGCAATCAGTTGTGGTGTCATGGGTTGGGGAGTATGGTCTTTTGTGGTTGCCGACGTTACGGCGACAGCCGTTGATGCTTTAATCAAGCGTTGGTTTAGTGGCTACCCCTTTACTTACCATTTTATCCCAGAGGCATCTGCTGTCCGCGAAGTCCGAGGTTATATTACTAGCTTAGTGGGTATTAATTTAGCTGTATATGCCAATACTACTACTGATAACTTGATTGTTGGTAGATTACTTGGCGCTCAAGCACTAGGTTACTACAGTCTGGGGTATCAACTAGCAATGTTACCCACCTTTGCCTTATCACAAATTAATCGGGTTAATTTTTCAGTCTTATCACAAAAGGATAACGAGGGTAAACGAGTATATATTTGCCGAATGTTGGAATTGTACGCCCTATTTTATGCCCCCACTTATGGCGTGGCATTTTTAATAGCACCCTGGTTAATTCCGCTTGTTTATGGTGCAGAGTGGGCAGAAGCTGCACCGATCTTTCAAATTGTGCTAGTTTTTGCTTATGCCCGTGGGTTCATGTCTATCTTAGGTACTGCCTTAAATACTTTAAACAAACCCCAGATTAATGCAGCGATTAATTGGGTTTTAGTTCCTTTATCTATCTCTGGTTTTTTAGTCGGGGCGAAGTTGGGAGGAGTTAACGGTGTTGCTTATGCTGCAGCCCTAATTATGGGTATCGTTGCTACTGTGTGGTTTTGGATAGCTATTTGCTACTCTACAGGCTGGAATATCAGAATTCTGGTAACACCTGTGCTGCTACCAACAATCACAATCGGACTGATGTTAATCGTACTTACTACTCCAATCACAATACATCTTGACCCTTATCTACAGCCAGTGGTGATGGTTCTCGGCTATGGCATCATTATCTCTTTAGTTTCCAAAGGTCGAGTACCTCAGATGTTAATCGACTTAGTTCATCGTACCTGGAAATAGTTTTAGTCGGGTAAGAGGACATACGAATCGTTGTGAGGACCGAAGTTTGATGAATATTGTGACTGAGACTTACGCCTCAATTGCTACTCTTCCTACAGGTTGAGCGATACAGGTAAGAACATAGCCGTTATCACATCCTGGGTCTTCGTCGTAGTGAACTTTTCCTTCTAGTAAAGGCAGCTTACAACGGTGACAGGCTCCCATTTTGCACATATGAGGTAGTTTAATCCCTTCTTTCTCCGCAGTTTCTAAAATAGTATCGAGACTATCGTAAGTTACTTCTTTGCCAGACTTAGTAAAAACTAAGACTTCTGCTGTTGATGTGGAATACGGCTCAACTGGTAAAATCGGGATATCTGCTACTTTTTGCGGCTTTTTTGATACACCAAAGCTTTCTTCATGATAGTTTTGCATTGGGAAATTAAGTTCCTTGAGCATGGTTTGAACTCCTTGCATAAAAGACTCAGAACCACAAACATATACAGTGCGCTCAGCAAAATCTGGCGCGATCGCTTGCAACATAGACTTATTCAACCGGACATTATTCGCAAGGCGATTTTGCTTAGCTTGTTGACCAGTCAGGTTCACAGCCAACTTAAAGTTCGGATGTCTCGACGCCATCAACTCTAACTCTTGGCGGAAAATCACATCATTAGCAGTGCGTGTACTATGAATAAACACCATATCACTATCAGACCCAGTATCTAATAACCAACGAGACATCGACATCATCGGTGTAATCCCACTACCAGCGGAGATAAACAAAAGTTTTTGTGGTGGAATCAAGCCACAGGTAAAATCTCCCATCGGTTCGCTGACTTTGACTTGACTGCCAACTTTTATGTTGTCATGCAACCAATTAGACACCAAGCCGGGAGGCGCATCAGCTGTATCCTGAGGCGCAAGAACTCGTTTCACCGTAATTTCTAAACTATGAGGACGCGAAGGAGTAGAAGAAATTGAGTAAGAACGCTTAATTGGTTTGCCATTAATTTCTAACTTCAGGGTGATGAATTGTCCTGGGAGGTAAGAAAACGGCACAGAGTCAGCCACAAAACGAAAAGTCTTAGCCTCAGGCGTTTCTTCAATTACTTGCACACAACGAACCATCAAATCTCCGGTTTGCATCTGTGGATTGTTGACCTTCTGCGGTTCCTCCATTTCCGAAATTACCAGTAGAAAATCACCAATACAGATAATGTCATCTGGCTGGAGGCGGTAGCAGATATTTACCTCAGCCGATTTGTTATTAATCCGTGAACCATCACTGCTAGCTAGGTCTGTAAAGTAATAGTGTCCGTCATAGTAAATAATCGCACCGTGAACGCGGCTGATTTCCGGGGCATTGAGAACTAAGTCACAACTCGGATGTCTACCCACTAAACACTTATTGAGAACTCCTGTTTCTGGTGTTAGGATTTTCTCTTGAGAAGAATTAGTTTGGTGATTCAGCGCTTTAATTTTCATATGTCACATCCTCAAAGATTTCATTTCAACTTGGTTGGTGCGGAACCGGAATTTTGTGGCGACTGAGTAATTTTTGTTTTGATAAATTGGGCTGTCTGTGAGCGATTAGTTGGATAGATTAGATCTGGGCGATCGCTACTGATTACTGATAAAATCTGATAATGTTCGTCATCGCTCAGAATTAACTTCTGGCGAATTGGTCTCAAGTACTCGCAACTATTCTCAGAAGTTGTGATTTCGCCTAAAGCTTCTTCCAGCATTGCTTGATATACATGACGACGGTGTTGTTGCGTAAACTGCGGTAACACCTCAGCCAAGATAAACAATTCATCCGCTTTGAGACTGTCTAAACTCCGTCCGTTAAGAAATTGCTCGATATTAATCGGCAATCTTTGGAGTTGTCTACGGAAATTATGAGCTAAACTCTCTCTTTGATATTGTTCAGCACTGCGATTCCAGTTTCGGACTAACCAAGTAGTACTAACCAAGACAATCAGCCCGTTAAATAACAGTTGTAGAACTTGCGGTAAACGGAGAATTTCTGGACGACCACCGTAGACAAAAAAGCAGTTAAAAGCGATAAAAGTACAAATAGAAAACACGCGGTGCAATGCCTGATCGGAACTAATCAGGGGTTTGTACCGTTTCAGGTAAGCGCGGTAAGCCTTTTCTAACTTCGTCAAAATTAGATAGGTGAGAACTACTCCCAAAGTCAAGGTCAAAGGCACAGCAACGATTTTGGGAATAGCCACAGGCTGATTGGACAAGTAAAATCCTGGTTGCCAAAGGTGCGCCAACTGCTCATCGTGAGTCCAAATTCCGGAGAAGTAGTAATTAAAGTTACCAGAATACAATCTGTAATAAACAAAGTAACTAATCACTAATCCGACATAACCATACACGGTAAACTTTCGTCCGCTTTTGTGTAACTCACCCCAGTAAGTTCTTTCAGCATCAATATCTAAACAAGGGGATTTACAACCAACACAAGCACTGGTTTCTTTCCCAGTCGCATCTACCGTGCGGCACATAGATTGAGTAATACTTTTAGGCGGTGCTTGATGGGCATTACTTCCCAGTAGACTGCGCGGGCCAGTAAAAATAGTTTGGACAGCGCCAAAAGGGCAGACATAATGACACCAGGTGCGACCGCCATATAAGAAAACCACTGTAATTGCTGCCACAATCGTAGACAGCAGAAATAAACCGAGAACTGGTCTAGCAGAGTTAATAAATAAAATGCGGCAGTTTAAACCGAGAAATAACAGACCAAACTGTAAATAGAGATGGTTGTGAATTAACCAGGAATTCTTTTCAATATTCAACCTGGGCTGCAAACCAAGGGCGCGGGGAATTTGGGATAAAAAGTAAAGTGGGCAAATGCGTCGCCAAGTCTCATGACCAAAAACTAAAACTATAAATATAGCGCTAGGGACGACCATTCCCCAAAAAATGCGCGTTCCGACGGGGTAAGGTCTTTCGGCTATACATTCTGCTTGGACGGTAATGCATTCGTGATGGTCGCGCAATGGAGATAACAGATTAGCGGGGTCAGTCAGATTCTGGGTTATGGGGTCATAAAATAATGAAAATATTAAGACTAACCAGCCAATCGCAATTATCCAGCGGATAACGTGCATCTGCTTTTCCGATACTTTGCTTAACACTTATTTCACCCTAGTTACTCTGCACGTTCTTTATAGGTAGAAAAAAATTAACTTATGCAATTCCTTTTTTCTACTGCATAACTTTCATCACCCCACATCTATATAATCTCGAACACAGCACAAAGGCGATCGCCAAGCCATTACCGTTTTTAAAATACTACTTAACAAAAGATTAGTGCAATCGACTTTTGTGTAGTTCAACACCAAAAAATTCAGCATAGGACTAGCGTCATGACTTCATCTCAGCAATTTACCAGTCAAGTATCTGCTCCCAACTCTTTGATAGATACCACATCTACTCCTCGCGTCACATCTGTGAGTGCTCCGGTCAAGCCTGCTACACCGGCGACCACCCAAGCTTCTCCCGGCACTGCACCAAAGACTGAAGAAGAGCCTGTTCTCGCCATACATAATATTCAGGGTAATATTCTCGGTGGTTTCAACAAAGACAACCAAACACTGATCTTTTTTGAAATTGAGTTTCCCTTCGCTTTCAAGGCGTGGCTAAAAACGCAGATACAGTTTATTTCCACTGCTTCAGAAGTGATTGCCTTTAACCGCTTATTCAAGTCCATGAAAAAACGGCGTGGCTATGAAGGCACAATCAAGGCTACTTGGCTGAATATCGCCTTTTCCTTTGAGGGATTAAAGAAACTCACAGATGTTGCCGACACTTTCACAGACAATTCATTTAAAGCTGGACTAGCAGCACGCGCAACTGATCTCAATGACCCAGTCGATAAAGACGGTAAGCCTCTCAATTGGGTTGTCGGCGGTGCTGATGACAAAATTGATGTCATTTTTATCGTCGCTAGTGATGACCCCTCAGACATGCGTGCCGAAGTTTCGCGAATCTTAGGCAGCGTTGAAGGTGCTAAGCTCAAATTCATTGAGGAAGGAGTCAGTCTCCCCAATGGAAGTGAGCACTTCGGTAACAAAGACGGAGTTTCACAACCAGGTGTACGCGGTCGGCTATCTGATGCCGAGGATGACTTCCTCACCCTGCGGCAAAACCCTGATAACCGAGGTCAAGGCAAACCAGGTCAAGATGTTCTCTGGCCAGGTGAATTCGTTTTTGGCTACGAAGGTCAAAACCCAGACGCGGACAACTTGGAAAACAGTAAAGGCGAAATAGCATCAGCTGGACCAAACTGGGCGAAAGATGGTTCTTACCTAGTATTTCGTCGCCTGCGCCAGGATGTACAAAAGTTCCATCAGTTTTTGAAGGATACTGCTGAACATTTAGACACCAACCCTGACAAAGTCAGCGCTAAGCTGATTGGTCGCTGGGCTAGTGGTGCCCCTACTGTCCGCACACCTGACGAAGATAATCCGGCAATGGGCGCTAACGATTGTGCTAACAACAATTTTGAATTTAACGATGGTGGTCCATCAACACCAGACACCCCTAACGCTAAAGATTGCAACGATCCATTTCCCGCCGATCAATTCCCCAGAAATGATGCCTTCAGTCCTTCTACGGAAGCCACAGGTATCCGCTGCCCATTTGCCGCCCATACCCGCAAAGCTTACCCACGTAATGACAAAACACCAGGCGGTGGCGGTCCCGGACCACTAGAAATCGACAGAAGCGAAGTGACTACTCAAACACACCGGATGTTACGTCGTGGGATTCCTTACGGTGCGGCATCTGATTCTACACCAGACAACCCTCAAGCAGATGAATGTTTTGTCGATCGCGGTCTACACTTCCTCTCTTATCAAACCTCGATTGAAGACCAGTTTGAGTTTGTCACCCAAAACTGGGTTAACAATCCGAACTTCAGCAATACAGCTGCGGCTGGTCACTCTTGTCCAGGTCAAGAACCCTTTGTTGGTCATGATCCAATCATTGGTCAATCTAGTGGTGCAGACGGCGATCGCACAAGGCAGTTCACCATCCGTCTAACAGATGATCACAATCAGACTCAGTGTCAAAAGTTAAACGCGCCTGAAGAATGGGTTTTCCCCACTGGCGGTGGTTACTTCTTTGCACCATCAATTAGTGCTCTTGAAGATGTGTTGGTAATTGACGATTAGACTTGGGAATAGCTCACGCAGTCGCACTGGCGGTAATGCTCCACTGGTGCGGCTGATCGTTAACAACTACGATCTCTGCGAACACTTGGTATAATAAGTTAATATCAAATAATTGTTGGTTATGGTTAAGGATCAGGCGATCGCACAAATTAAAGGAGTGTGTCATCCATTTGTTTTTTTGTGGCTTGAGTCATCAAGATTGCCTCTATTCCACTACTACGACCTAATTCATCCATAATATCTAATAGTTGAAAAATTAGCTAAGCGTCACGCAAATTACTCTCTTAAGTAAATACCCAGACATTTTATGTATTCTAAACTCATAAGAGCTAAGGCGAACGTATTCCAATGCTTAAACTTAGCCTAATTTCACAACGAGTTCAATTATACGCCAATCTCCCACCAGCGATAGAGGAGAAATTTTCCAATGTCTCTCTCTAGTTTATAGTCATTCCAAAACAGTGGAAGCTAAGCTGTGAACATACACAACTAGCGGCACCAAAGGAAATCTATTTAACTTTGGTGTAAAGGAAAAAACAGATATGAATAACGACAATACTCTAGATAACAAAATTAACGAGACTGCTGAATCGGTTAAGGCTGATGTAGAGGATGTGAGTTTAGGTGTGATCGGCGCGGAAGTAGCCGGAGCAGTCGTGGGCGCTGTCCTGGGTGGTAAAGTTGGAGGTGCTGTCGGCTCTTTATTGGGTGCTGTAGCTGGCGCTGTAGCTGGTGGCATCGCTGCTGATCACGTTCCTGATGATGCAGCTGATAAAATCAAAGATGCAGCATCGCATGCAGCGGATAAAGTGAAAGAAGTTGCATCTAATGCGGCTGATAAAGCGAGCGATGTCGCTGACAAAGTCAAAGATCAGGCGTCTGATGCAGCGGATAAAGTGAAAGAAGTTGCATCTAATGCGGCTGATAAAGCGAGCGATGTCGCTGACAAAGTCAAAGATCAGGCGTCTGATGCTGCTGATAAAGCCAAAGAAGTTGCATCTAATGCGGCTGATAAAGCGTCCGACGTAGCTGACAAAGTCAAAGATAAGGCGTCTGATGCTGCTGATAAAGTTGAAGATGCTGCTGCTAGTGCAAAACCAAAGCTAGACAATGCTGTGGAAAACACTAAAGATGCAGTTAAAAATACTACAGACAAAGTGAAAGACGCTGCTGTTGATGCTGCTGATAAAGTTGAAGACGCTGCAGCTAGTGTCAAACCAAAGTTAGAAAATACTGCAGCTCAGGCTAAAAATGCCGCAGATGACGCAGCTAATAAAGTTAAAATG
>Ga0209512_1003976_pt1 | contig 13379 bp, 9 predicted proteins | sample frozenSSSSmetaG_FD_184142 | JGI IMG/M metagenome (GOLD analysis project Ga0209512, IMG submission 184142) | Glacier valley bacterial and archeal communities from Borup Fiord, Nunavut, Canada, to study Microbial Dark Matter (Phase II) -... | ecosystem: Environmental > Aquatic > Freshwater > Ice >... | reverse complement strand
ATCTTTTTCATTTATTATAATTCCTTTTTCCTTTGATGTTTGTGCTTCAATTATAACAGCCCTTGCTGCGAAATGCATATTCCATGGCACAGTTACTATAATCATTAACCACCAAAAGGCTGAAATTCCAATTACCCAATCCACCAAAGTGCCTGCTGGTATATTTAATTGCTTTAAAACAGCAAAGGCAATAAGTACCAAAGCAGTAATTGAAAAAATTGAAATTAAAAAATTACGAGATGCCATCATTAAAAAAATTTATATTTATTAATTAACAAGATGAAAAAGTTTATAGTAAAACCCAATTAGAATTTTAATAAAACTATTATTAAAAAGTAAACCCTATAAAATTTACAGGACTTTTTCTAAAATTAACTTTATGATATTAATTGTTAATTATTCTAGTAACTCATTAGGTAAAAAAGCATATTTACCATCATTAGCTATGCCTTGAGGAATTAAATCCTTATCATTTAATTCTAAATAAGGGATACCTACAAAATTTAAAAAATCTGATCCTTTTTTGGTAATAATAGACTTTCCAAATCATTGAAAGATTTATTAAGGCATTTAGAAAATATTTCTTTTTCAGAATCACTAAAATGGATTTCTTCATTGCTATAAATTCTTTTTTTTATTACCTGATCAAAGTATTTTAATTCAATTAGCCAATCAATCATGTTTTCTTCCTGAAAAAAGTAAATAAGTTCACCGAAAATTCCTTTTAAATTATCTGCCTGATGGGTATACGTATAATTTGAATTTATGTCATAACTTTTACTTGCAGGGCATGATATGCTTACCCAATCATATCCCTCAGAATTTTTATATTTTTTCGAGAAAAAGAATCTTTCTTTATCTGCGTCAACGATTGAAACAATTTGGGCTTTGCTTAAAACTTCCTGAACGGTTGTTTCGGAAGAAGATTTTACTGCAAAATATTGTGTGTATTCCGACATGGTTTAATTTTTTTAAGATACTTTCTTTAAACTTATCACCAGAAAAATATAATTAAAGGATTGAGGATATTAATTTTTCACATGAGGCTAGACACATCTTGAGTATTTTTTTCTTACGCTGCTTAAGCTAGAGGCATATTTTTTTAATCAAACTGGTATATATATATCGAAAATTGCCCCTTTGTTTACCTCTCCTGATGCAGAAATAATGCCGTTGTGGTTTTCCACAATTTTTTTAACTATAGCGAGGCCAATCCCTGTTCCGGCGTATTGTGATTTGCCATGCAACCTTTGGAATACTTCAAAAATCTTTTCACTGTATTTTGGTTCAAAACCTATTCCATTATCTGAAATACTGATATGACAATAAGTCAAATCAGTATCAAGTTTTGGATTTTTGAAACTTACAGCTTTATCTACTTCACATTTTATTATAATATTCGGATCAACGTTGATATTCGAAAATTTAATTGAGTTGCTAATCAAATTATAAATAAGTTGACGAAATTGAAATGGAATGATGGATACTTCACAATTCCCAATTTCGTTAATTGTTACATTTTTTTGTTGTAGTTCCTCCTTTAAATCATCTTTTACTTCTTTTATAATTAAACCAAGGTTAGTGTGTTCAAATTTTCTTTCTGCAGTACTTGTGCGAGAATAGGCTAATAGGTCTTCGATAAGTGCCTGCATTCTTTTGGCTGCATTTTGCATTCTTTGAAATTTATCCTTTCCACTTTCAGTTAAATTTTCGTATTCCTTATCTAATATTTGACTTGAAAATGTTTGAATTTTACGCAATGGTTCTTGTAAATCATGACTAGAAATATAGGCAAAAGACTGAAGTTCAGTATTCATGTTTTCTAACTCCTGATATTTTTGTTCAAGAGTTTTGTTTGTTTCTTTTAATTCATTTGTTCTGTTTTCTACTTGTTTTTCTAATTCCTGTGTAAAGCCCTTTTCAAAATGAACATCAGTAAAAGCACCTACCCACTTTATTATTTTTTCTTTATCATAAACTGCCTCTCCAGTAACAGTATGCCATCTATACTCCCCATGTTTATTTCTTAACCTAACATCACATTTATATACATTACCAGTTGTTAAACTATCCATCCATATTTTGGTATTACTTTCTAAATCATCAGGATGAATTACTGCTTTCCACTCTTCTTCTCCTTTTGGTGTAATGCCAGTGTATTCTTTCCATCTACCAGAGGCAAATAATGAATTTCCTTTTTCATCCGTTTCCCAAATTAATTGTGGAAGAGTCTCTGCAATAGATCTAAACCTTTCTTCACTTTCTTCAATTTTTCTTCTGGTTTCTACTTTTTCGGTTACATCATTTACAGTAATCATTATAGCAGATACCTGCCCATTGAGATCGAACAGAGGTGAATATTCAAAATCAAAATAGAACATTATTAAACCATCATCCCCTTTAATATAAACTAATGACTCAAAGCCACTTTGAACCTTTCCAGATGAATAAACATCATTAAGTAAACTGGCATATTTTTGCTCAATAAGTTCAGGGAATACTTCTAAAAGTTTGTTTCCAATAACATCACTTTCTTTTCTCCTCCATATTTTATTTAGCATTGTATTATTTGCCATTTCAATAATATGATCTGGGCCTTTAAAAATCGCCATCGGTATAGGCGAATCCATTACCATATTCCTAAATTGTTTTTCACTTTCTGTTATAAAATGTTTTGCGGCTACTGATTCACTTACATCAGTCGCAGTTACTATTATTCCTGTTATATCTCCCTTATCATCCTTAAGAGGATAATACATAAAATTAAAATATGATACTTCGTACTTTCCAAATCTGTTTACGGGGATAGGATATTCAATTCCATGAAATGGAATGCCTGTGGTTAATACATTATTAAGTAACTCACCTACTGTTTCTTTAACTTCAGGTAATGAATCAAATAAAGGTCGGCCAACGAAGGTTTCTTCTTTTTTATCGACAACTAGCAAATAAGCATCATTAGCTATTTCTACAATATATTCTGGACCTTTTAAAATTGTAATGCCAATTGGAGCTTGTTTTACAGTATTGCGAAACCGTTGTTCACTGTTTTTTAAGGCTTCTTCTATTATTTTTTGGTCTGTTATATCTGTGTTTGTACCAAACCATTGATGAATTTTTCCTTCTCTATTTTTTTGGGGTAAAACACGCGTTAAAAATTGCCTAAATTTTCCATCAGCAGCTTTTAATGGAAATACCATTTCAAAGGGTAAACCAGTTTTAATTGAATTTTGCCATTTATCTAATACTCGAGAAAGTTCGTCGGGGTGATGTACAGATTGCCATCCCCAACCTTTCATTTGTTCTGGCTCGGTTCCAGTATATTCGTACCATTTTCTATTGTACCAATATATCCAACCTTCTGCATCTGCCATCCATGCTAAATTTGGAATGTTATCGGCCATTGCTCTAAATTTTGCTTCACTTTCTTTTAAAGCATCTTCAGCTGTTTTTTTATTAGTGGTTTCAATAACTGTTACTAAAACTCCTCCAACCTCACCATTTTCTTTTCTGATAGGGGTGTAAGAAAAATCGAAATAGCATTCTTCTACATACCCATTTCTATCTAAAGGAAGCATAAAATCTGGAAAGCCAACTGCTTCACCTTTCATTACATTATCAAACATGGTTCCTATAATATCCCATATCTCGATAAATGTTTCGCGGGTACTAATTCCTAATGCTTTTGGATGTTTGGTAGATCCTAAAATAGGCCGATAGGCATCATTATATAATTGAATATATTCGTTTCCCCAAGCTATATACATTCCATAAGGATTGTTGAGCATAACTGCAACCATTGTTCTTAAACTTTGCGGCCAATTTTCCGGATCACCCAAGGTTGTTTTACTCCAGTCTTTTGCTCTCACTTGCTCACCCATTTCTCCACCACCTGAGAGAAAATAATATTTACTATTTTTAAGATTCATTTAAAAAAAAACTAATTTATGATAGAAGTACAAAATCTTCTTTGGAAGATGTAATATGATTTTTTTTACTGACAAGATCAAGTACCAACTGAACTACTTTTTTAAGCTTTATAAACTCTGCAGGTTTCCGAACGTAATAATTTGCCCCTTTTTCGTAAAGTGAATTTACAACTTCAATGTTAAAAGAGGTAGAAAAAATAATAACTGGTAAATGTTTTAATTTTTCATCCTTTCTCAATTCTGATAAACATTCAAATCCATTTTTTAGTGGCATATTTAAATCAAGAAATAAAACATCGGGCAGATTATTAGAGTTTTTAAATAAATAAGTTATAAGTTCAACTCCATTATTTATAATTGTAAGATTTGTGGGGATTTGCATTTCATCTAGTACTTCTTTAAAAAAAATGCAATCATCAATATCATCGTCCGCAAGTAAAAGATTTGGTTTGGCTAGATCCATAATTAAAAGATAATATTTAATTTTTTAATTTATTCATATCCGAAAATCAGAATAATAGTTACTTATAAATTTAATTATTTTTACATGGTCAATTTTATGCCTTTAAACGTAAAGTACTATAATCCTTTAAATTTATTTTTCCTAAATAAAGTTAACACTTAAAAAAATTCCACTGCTTTATACCATTATTTAGTTGAAGAATTTTTTCATATAATTTCTGATCCCTTAATTTTTTTTATTAAAAAATGTTAAATCTAAATTTCAAATCGGAGCAACTTTAACGTATTTTTTATTTTTTAAGAAAAAAATTATAAATAGAAAATTAGGAATGATTTAAAGAAATTCATTCTCTAATGTTTTTTTGTTTTCTATCTTTTAAATATTTTTTTTAGGTAAATATAACGTTTAGCGAATTTAATTACTCCCAGAAATAATTTCTTTTTAATCTGGAATATTTTTTTGTAAATTATTAAATTCAAATTCATTTAATAAAATTTTATAAAAAAGTTTTTTCTACATTAATATATAAATATCAGTTTCATTTTTCAGAATCAATTTGCATAAGCCTAAAGTAATAAACATTTGATCCTACTGTCGAATAATGCAATTATACTGGGAGTAAGAGCAAAAAATACTAATGAAATGGATTGCTTAGATATCGAAAATATTTATGTATTATTATTTATATCTCAAGTTTAATTATAAGATATAGGATTAATTATAAAATAAAGTCCTAATCACAGGTGTGATCAGGATAATTAGGCATTAAATTTTAAAATAAGAGTAATTTGTTATTTTAATGTTGATATGAAATCTTCTGGAAGAAATTCTACTATTCCTGTTTCCAGGTCGTAAATGGCTCCAATTATTTTCAAGGTATTATTTTTTACAGACTTGCTCAAAACGGGTTCTAAATTTTTTAACTGTTCGACTTGCATAACCACATTTATTTTCACGGCATTTTCAAGTTGGTTTCCGCCATATTTTTTAGCCTCTTCCACGGCAGGTTTTATACTGTTTATCAATGTTATAATATGCCCTGGGATATCTGGCACTTTGTATGCTGCAGCAACTGCCCCACATTTTGTATGACCTAAAACAACTATAAGTTTGGTGCCAAGCACATTATGCGCAAATTCTATACTACCCCAGGATGCATTAGATGAAACCTGGCCTGCAGTACGAATAATGAATAAATCACCTAAACCCTGATCAAAAATAATTTCATTTGGTACTCTGGAGTCAGAGCATCCTACAATAATTGCAAAAGGAAATTGTCCTTCTGAAACTTCTTTAATCCTTCTAATATCTTGGTTTGGGCGAATACTTTTTCCGTTTACGAATCTTTCATTTCCTTCAATTAGTTTTTTAATGGCTATATCCGGGTCAATCATATTCGTTAAATTTTCATTTTAAACAACAGTTTTACATTCTAATGCAATAGTAATACTATTATATTAAATTTTACACTTTTGGAATGTTACGTAATTTGCATTTTTAATGCAAAACCTTAAAACTCTTATAGATTTTACCGAAACTGAAGAAATTAAAAATGCAAAAAAATTTTAAACTATCATAGGATTACAGCATGGAATTAATATTCTCAGATAGAAGTAGGAAGTTTGATTTAATGAGACTTAATAACTTATTCTTGCTTGGATATTTTTGTACTTATTTTGATTAAAAATATCTATTTACTGATATTGATATAATCATATTTAAATAGGCATTTAAGTATTACATAATTAATTTGAAAATAATAAAAAGAAGCAAAATATGAATAAAAGAAAGCAAGAATTAGAAGGTGTAAGCCTGAAATTACGGCGGGCGTGTGGTGGGTATGTATGCAGATAGCTTGCGGAATTTCTTGACTTTTTTGGTTACTTTTTGCGTAAAGGCAAAAAGTGACAAATCATAAGAACAAAAAAGTTGTTTTCGTTATATAAAACGGCAAATTACCATTATAAATTAAACGCCTATTTCAATTACCAAAATATTAAAGACTTTGTACCACTTATCTCTATAACAAATCAGAGCTTTCCTAAAAAAGGTTACTTTTTTTAAAAACCCAGATAAAGTCATAACAATTACTTTATCATCTTTTCAAAATGCTCGTCTTGTAATACTTATCGAACAAAAAATCTCCTGACCTTCTCAGGATTTTGACTTTAGACGAGTCATAGTTAATATCCTATTTCTTACTTTTTGGCAAAGGGTTTAATAGAAGCAGATTTCTGTTTTATAAATCTTGCTCAAATCAAATTTTTTATAAAAATGATAACGATAAAAAAATATCCTCGCACACCTCATATACAAGGTTCCAAATTTCAACATGGTGATGAAGACCTTGAAAATATTCCTTTTGATGAAATAAAAGGAAAGTTTTTAGTCATTGAAGAAAAAATGGATGGAGCTAATTCAGGAATAAGTTTTTCTGATAATGGAGAATTATTACTGCAAAGCCGCGGTCATTATTTAACAGGAGGTTATCGTGAAAGGCATTTTGATCTTTTTAAAACCTGGGCTCATACCTATTCACCACAAATGTGGGAAGTAATTAAAGATGAATTTATAATCTATGGTGAATGGATGTTTGCCAAACATACCGTTTATTATACCCATTTAGAACATTATTTTTTGGAATTTGATATTTATGATAAGGCAAATGATTGTTTTTTGAGTACTAAAATGCGAAATAAACTTTTAGAAAAGATGCCATTTATAAAATCAGTAAAGATTTTGTATGAAGGGATTTTGAATAGTAAAGAACAACTCAAGTCATTTATGACTCAATCTTATTTTATTAATAACAATCATTTGGATTGCCTGAAAGAAGATACAGAAAAACTAAAATTAAATTTTCAAACTGTACTGAAAGAAACGAATAAAAGTAATATTATGGAAGGTTTATATATAAAACAGGAATCTGACAACACAGTTGATCAACGATTTAAATATGTAAGAAGCGATTTTTTAAATTCAATAATGGATTCAGAAACGCACTGGCTGGATAGACCTATAATCCCGAATAGATTGGCAAAGGACATAAATTTATTTAATTAAAATTTTTACAGGTTAATAAAATGCATATTTCTTACGAAAAAATTGAAGAGAATTTTTCAAATAGTGGATTAACTAAAGAAGACTATAAATTATTTAAAAAAGTAGATTGGGTAGTAACTGAAAAAATTCATGGTGCTAATTTTTGTATTATAATTAACAAGTGTGAATTTCAATATGCCAAACGAAAAGAAATAATTGAGCCAGATGATGAATTTTTTGGATATAAAGCTGCCATTGAAAAAATAAAATATCAATTTACTGATATTGATAGACTCATAAAAAAAGATTTTAAAAATGTTGAAACTACATTTATTTATGGAGAATTATTTGGAGGAGGCTATCCACATCCGGAAGTAGAACCTGATTCAACAGTTCATTTGATTCAAACGGGTGTTTATTACTCACCTAAAATTGAATTTTGCATTTTTGATATTGGAATAAAGGAAACAAATGGAGAAAGAAAATACCTTGATTATAAACTGCTTGAACGGTTATGCAATCATACTAGTTTGCTTTATGCCAAGCCTTTGTATAAAGGTAATTATGAAAATGCTTTACAGATAAATATTCGGTATGAGAGTAAAATACCTTTCTATTTTAATTTACCAAAGTTGCCATTTTCAAATTTGGCAGAAGGCGTGGTTGTTAAACCTTTTGAAGAAATACAATTTAGTAATCCTTCTTTTAGACCTATTTTAAAAATTAAAATTGAGGAATTTTCTGAAATTCAATTCCATCAGTCTGAACAATGGTCTTCTTTTGAGCCAAAAGGAAAACTTACTTTACTAACTAGAGATATTTTAAGCATAGTTAATAAAAACAGATTAATGAATGCCGTTTCTAAAATTGGTAAAATTAAAACAGGAGATAGAAAACAAATACAACAATTGGAGCAATACTTAGCAGAGGATATAAAAACTGAAATTGAAAAAAAATTTCTAAAATCATTCTACAAATTAAATATTGGTGAAAGGGAACAGATTAACAGAATCCTTAAAAGTGCAATAGAAGAATTAATTAAAGATTTTTTAAAAAACTAAAATGATACAAATTATAAAAGCGCTTTCAGAATTTGAAATCGTAATTAAATATAAGGAACTCTTCATTAAAATGAAGGAAACACCGCAAGACCCGATCCATCATCAGGAAGGCGATGTTTATACGCATACTGAAATGGTTTTGAACCAATTAATTTCTTTGCAAGACTTTAAAAATCTTAATGAATACGAACAAAAAATATTAATTTATACAACCATTTTTCATGATGTATGTAAGCCCGATACTTTTGAAATAAATTCAGACGGAAGAATTTCAAATCCAAGGCATGCCTTAAAAGGTGCAAATGTAGTGAGGCAAATACTTGATCAGGAAAATGAATCTTTTGATTTTATATCAAAGGTTTATAATATGGTTCGTTTTCATGGTTATCCTTTGCGAGTGATGGAAAGAGAAAACCCATTAAGTGATATAATTAAAACGAGTTTAATATCTGATAATAAATTACTTTATATTTTTGCAAAAGCAGATTTATTAGGTAGGATTTGTAATGACCATGATGAACTGTTCATCAATCTTGAATTATATAAGGAGCTGTGTTTGGAAAAAAATATTTTTGGTGAGGCCAAGAAATTTAAATCTTCTTACGATAGGTTTTACTATTGTAATATTGATGATAGCTATCCTGATACAGAGATTTTTGAAGATTATAAACTTGATATTTTTATGATGTGCGGCTTGCCAGCATCAGGTAAAGATGGTTTTCTGAAAAAAAATCTTAAAAATATTCCTCAAATTCACTTAGATGCTATCAGGGAAGAGCTAGATATAAAACCAACTGAAGATCAAGGAAAAATTATTCAGTTGAGCAGGGAAAGAAGTAAAGAATTTTGCAGAAAACAACAATCTTTTATCTGGAACGCTACTAATATTACTGCTCAGGTTAGATCAACATTAATTAATATTTGGCTGCCATACAAACCCAAAATTCATATCATTTACATTCATAAAAATATAAATAAAATTTTGGAAGATAATGCCAAACGAGAAGAAATGTCTGTTTTGCCTTCTAAGAAAATTAATGATATGTTTAGAAGATTAGAATTACCCGATCTTAACACTTGCCATGAATTGGTTGTGGTGGAGAATTAAAAAGGTGATTTTTTTGTAATTTCATTTTATATTTTTTATTGTGTCAGGTGTTTTTCTCCTGACACTTTATCAAGTTTTAATAATCGTAAAAAAGAATTTAACCTGCAGTTTGGATTTTCTATATTCTAAATTATTTCTCCTTCTACTTCTCCGTGTCTAAGACACTATTACTCATTTTTAATCCTTAGAAATATTCTAAGGATAGAGGGGTTTTCCTGTACATTTTATCAAGTATGAATTATAAATAATTTTTGGTTGGAAGTCTAAATTTTAATTATAATTTTGTAACCATTGTGTAAGGTTAATTAACTTGGTTATGAGTGAATATTTATCATTGTCAGAAGCTTCAGAACTAATTGGTAAAAGTAAAGAAACACTTAGACGTTGGGACAAGGAAGGTAAGTTATCCGCTGTTCGTGAGCCAATCAGTAATTACAGAGTTTATAGAAAAGATGAGTTTCAAACTTTGTTTTCTGATTTTTTAAGCCAAGACTTTCAGGAAACGGTTTCCAATTTTGAAAAACCGGAGAATGAATATCAGGTTCTCGAATTGTTTGCGGGTGCTGGAGGTTTAGCTGTTGGAATGGAAAAAGCAGGTTTGAATTGTATCGCTTTAAATGAAATTGATAAATGGGCTTGTCAAACTTTAAGAAAAAATCGTCCTAATTGGAATGTATTGGAAGGTGATGTTAAATCATTTGACTTTTCTGAATACAATAACAAAGTAGATGTTGTAACAGGTGGTTTCCCATGTCAAGCTTTTAGTTATGCAGGCAAAAAATTAGGTTTGGCTGATGCTAGAGGAACACTTTTCTATGAGTATGCAAGAGTGATAAAAGAAGTAAATCCTCCAATTTGCATTGGTGAAAATGTTCGTGGTTTGTTGAGCCACGAAAATGGAAAAACTCTACAAGGTATGATCTCAATTTTAGATGAGATCGGATATAATGTAGTTCCTGTTCAGGTACTAAAAGCAGTCAATTTTAAAGTTCCACAAAAAAGAGAACGTTTAATTTTAGTTGGAATTAGAAAGGATATTAATTTGAAATATGAATATCCCAAAAAATATAAAAAGATATATACTCTAAAAGATGCTTTAAAAAAAAGTGACTTATTTGAAAGCAATGTACCAATATCCGAAGGTGCAAAATATCCCAAAAGTAAGGTTGAAGTGTTAGACTTAGTACCTCCCAAAGGTTATTGGCGTGACCTCCCTTTAGATATTCAAAAACAATTTATGGGAGGAAGTTTTTATCTAGGAGGAGGCAAAACCGGAATCGCACGTAGAATAGGTTGGGATGAGCCTTGTCTCACCTTAACTTGTAGTCCTGCACAAAAGCAAACGGAACGTTGCCATCCAGAAGAAACACGTCCTTTTACTGTTCGTGAATATGCAAGAATTCAAACATTTCCTGATGATTGGAAATTTGAAGGATCTATTGCTCAACAATATAAGCAGATTGGGAATGCAGTTCCTGTGAATCTTGGTAGGGAGGTTGGTTACTCAATTATAAAATTTCTAAATCAATACTACAGCTTATCAAAGCCTAAAAAGTAGCTATAATTCTCAAATGTTATTTGATCTAAAATACTTCTCTTAGAAATTGAGGTTTCTAATTTAATTTCGTCAATTGCAGAATTCTTTTTGGTTTCATTAATACTTAAATATTCATTTATTGCTTTTGGCAATGCTTTATATAATTGTAAAAGTGCATTCTCCTCACCAGAAATCAAGTAGTAAAATTGATCACCAGAAATCTTAAATACCCTGCTATGATTATATTCTTTGCCGTTAATTTCACCTTTCCATAGTTCTTTAAAACTACCTTTAGCAAGAATTTGTACCCAATAACAATTCGCTTTTTTATAAGTATCGGCATATGTTTTTAGTTTTTGAAACAAGCTTTCTGCTGAACTACTGTTCAAGGTATTATGTTTGTTTTTGATATCAGCAAATAAACTATCATCTTTTGCCTTAATGTCAAAACCACTTAATTTTCCAACTTCGTAGCCACTAATTCCTCCTAAAATCTGTTCATGAAAAATGCCTATCGAATTGTTAATAGATTTATCTATTTGACGTAAAATTTCTGATTGAATAAGGCTTTCTTCTTCAATATCGTTAAATGTAGAATCAAAAGTTAACTTGATTGTATCAACTTTATTAGAATAAAAATTCTTTTTTGTGATATTATTTTTAGATCTTAGATAGGCCTTGTGGAGATTGCCAATGCATTTTAATAAGTGGTCGTCAGATATAAAATTTACATACTTATTTTCCATTAAGATATACGCGTTAATAATTTTTGCTAAAATAGTAAATTTAATTTTACACAAAAAAAATTACTCTCTCAAGGGGCTCTGCAATTTCTGGCAAAGCCTTCTCTTGCACTTAATTATTTCCTTTTGTACTTCAACGGATTGCAAATCCTTTTTTATCTGTCGTTCGACATGCGCTTCTCTAACATGGCGAACAGCATGGTGCAACAAGGCATCCGGGGCATTGTGTATGGCAGAAACGTGATCCAGCAAACCCACCCCAAAGCCATCGTCGAAGCATTGATGAAAATTGTACACAGCACCTTTTAATCGTTCTTCGTTCTTTCGTTCTTCGAACGCCGCATCGAAGCACGAAAGAACGAAGAACGATCAGTTGTTGAGGCCTATTGTCACTTCATCTGTTTTAGCTACATCTGGCTGGTAGTTGAGCGCGTTCTGTTTGGCAAGGAGAGGTTTTAATCCAAACAGAAAGCGGGTAACGTTCCAGTGTTTTATGAGTCCTTCAAACAAAATCCAGCAAGAGGCAAAGGTAAGCACCACAATGAGTGCAAACTTAGGCGCCACGCCCCAGGCCAGGTTTATCAGCGGATAGGCAATGCAGATGATAACGGTCTGGTGCAATATATAAAACGGATATACCGCCTGATTGGCATACTGAAGGGCTGGAGAATTGAAACTCAGGTAACGCTTGGCAAAGCCCAGCAGGGTGAGCAGCCAGAACCACCGGTTGAATGATTTAATAAGCCGGTAAACCACTAGGTCGGTGCCGGTCAGGTCTTTCCAGCCAATCCAGTAAAAAGCATACAACACCGTAACCGTAAGCAGGCCTAGACCCAGCGACCACTTCCGTTGATTTTCGACTGCCTGCCAGCACGCGTTTTGGGTACAGAGCAAAAATCCGATCAGAAAAAAGCCTCCGTAAATGCCGTGGTTGTACCAGTCCTGAATCAGATTATTTTTTGGTTCCCAGGCATCCTTGAGGGATATTTCAATAACAAACTGAAACAAAGCCAGGCCATACAGTAAAACAGGAACGGTGAACAGGCGGCCGATGCGGGTCGTAACTTTTTTTCCTGATTCGCTCCGCAGCCAGAGCAGCAGCGGCAGAAAAACCAGCGAATACACAAAAATATAGCATATGTACCACAGGTGATGCCAACTGAAACTGCCTTCCGGAAAAGGTACCATGTTCAGCACGTCCGGATAAAATTCGGCATACGAATAGGTGCTGCCTTTGTAAAGGCGTTCAAAGTAAATTTGCGGCGGGATGATGACAAACATGCCAAAAACCAGCGGGAAGAACAAACGCTTGGTGCGTTCCCACATAAAAGGGCCGGTAGGAAGTTTTTCAAGAATAAAAAAAGTGGCCGCCCCCGAAATAATAAAAAGCAGGCTCATCCTCCATTGGCTGGCAAACATCATGGGCCATTCAAGGGCCTTGCTGATCATGTTGTTTTTGATGTGCCATTCCCACTCGACAAAAAACATACCGGTGT
>Ga0209512_1003975_pt1 | contig 13382 bp, 14 predicted proteins | sample frozenSSSSmetaG_FD_184142 | JGI IMG/M metagenome (GOLD analysis project Ga0209512, IMG submission 184142) | Glacier valley bacterial and archeal communities from Borup Fiord, Nunavut, Canada, to study Microbial Dark Matter (Phase II) -... | ecosystem: Environmental > Aquatic > Freshwater > Ice >... | reverse complement strand
TTGAGTTTAAGGTTCTTTCAATACCCGAAGGTCCGATTGATACACCGTTGACTGCATCCGGTCGGCAATCTCCATGTACCTTTCAATACCCGAAGGTCCGATTGATACGTCGGGTGAACTGACGCTGGATATTGTTACGCGCTTTACTTTCAATACCCGAAGGTCCGATTGATACCTGAACAAATCCCGCCAATGCGTAATCCACCCCCACCACCTTTCAATACCCGAAGGTCCGATTGATACCGGTGGAACTCTCCCGCATCAGTGCAGGGGCGTTCGGGCTTTCAATACCCGAAGGTCCGATTGATACATACCGTCACCAAGCCGCCCAAATCCCTGGGCAAACTGTCTTTCAATACCCGAAGGTCCGATTGATACATACGCGCTACGAGCCGCTGTTACCCCTGAAAATTACTTTCAATACCCGAAGGTCCGATTGATACAAGGGGCCGGGGGCTAACAAAGAAAGCCTGAAAGAAGCTTTCAATACCCGAAGGTCCGATTGATACGAACGTTACCATACGTGGTTATCGCACCAAGTAGGCATCTTTCAATACCCGAAGGTCCGATTGATACGAATTCGGATTTGCCGGAATTGGGGTAGCCGGAACCCCCTTTCAATACCCGAAGGTCCGATTGATACACAACTTATGAGATCAATCTGGGTGACGGTCATATCTTTCAATACCCGAAGGTCCGATTGATACGCGTTCGGGAACTTGAGGGGGTTATTACCTTCGTTGACTTCTTTCAATACCCGAAGGTCCGATTGATACTTTGAGATAATCGACCTTAATCGACTCGCCCGTTAGCTTTCAATACCCGAAGGTCCGATTGATACAAAGAAGAAGCGAATCTGAAAGAGAAAGAGGTAGAAGCTTTCAATACCCGAAGGTCCGATTGATACACCGAGCAGAGCGGGGTAACCGTCAGCGCGTGAAACACCTTTCAATACCCGAAGGTCCGATTGATACGTTTTCTAACCAACACCACGGAGCCGGGGCCGTTACCCCTTTCAATACCCGAAGGTCCGATTGATACATCGAAAGTTGAGGGCTACTACTGGTCAGCCAAAGACTTTCAATACCCGAAGGTCCGATTGATACGCGCTGCTGTTCAAAGGCAATGTTGGTCCCCGTTAAATCTTTCAATACCCGAAGGTCCGATTGATACCAGGATGCCCCCCCCGTAGCTGTAGTAGTGACGCCTTTCAATACCCGAAGGTCCGATTGATACCCGAGGGACGAATCAAGTCTCTCTCTTTCAGTGAACACTTTCAATACCCGAAGGTCCGATTGATACACGCGTTTCCATTCACTATGACGGGCGTTACCGTACCTTTCAATACCCGAAGGTCCGATTGATACCCTGACTTAGCCGGTGGGTAGGCCTGGTACGTCTCGCCTTTCAATACCCGAAGGTCCGATTGATACTTCTTTCATCATACACTGCTCGTAATCGGGCTGTCCTTTCAATACCCGAAGGTCCGATTGATACCCACGCAAAAAACGTGGTTTCAGCTCAAAAAAGAGCTATTCAGCGGTGAAAACAGAAATAAAAAATCGTCAATCTCCGATAGTGTAAAAAGACCAGGAGGCTGACGACTGTCAAAATTAGCTTCTAAAAGCCTGAAACGAATAATAACATGCGCGGCTTGTCCTCGTTAGTCCAGCCAACGCAACTTTCGCGATTGTCCGACGACTTACAGGAATCGGCTACGCTCGGCTTTATCCACACCCAACGCGATTCGTTCGGTGTAACGTTCGTCGCGGAGCTGGTAGAAAACAACGCCGTCACTATCCTGCATGAGGGCTTCGGTTTCTTGGTGAAGTTGCTTAACCTGCGCCACCGTCAAGTCACCCTCGAAGACCGAATTCTGTACCCAGGTCAGGTACCGACGAAATAGCTTGAGCATCTTGCCCGTGCGTTTTTGGTTTACGTCATAGACGGCAATAATGTATGGCATGATGTCAAAGAACAGTGTGAAATAGATTTACCACCACATGTGCAGACCCTGATACGCATCGCCGACCGGATCGCAAAGATGGCGAACGAGTTTGTAGCATTCCAGCCGAATCAGTCGCTCATACGACACCCGTTTGTTCATCGTCCGGTGCTGAACGGTCTGGCCTAAACGTTCGTCCCAATGCGCTATCACTGTCTTACGGCCCGTTTCGTTGAGATAGCAACCACCCAACCGTTTTTCGAAATGCTTCGGCTGAATTTCGCCGGTTTTCAGGAGCCGGAAAATCATTCGGTCAACCAGCAGCGGTTTGAACACTTCGGCCAGATCAAGCGAGAGCGAAAACCGCCGGTCGCCGGGTTCGTGCAGGAACGCGATGGTTGGGTCGAGGGCAGTGCGATAGATTTGGCGTAACACCGTTGTGTAACACAGCGAGTTACCGAACGAGATCAGCGCATTCAGTTCGTTAGACGGCGGTTGGCGTTCGCGTTTGGTGAACGGAAATTTCGCCGTTACGTCGGAGCCGAGAAAGTGCGGCCACAACTGATAGTACCGGTTCCGAATGCGCCCTTCAACGGCCATCAGGGTCAGAATGTCGGTCGTCAACGGCAGCGCGGCCCGGTCCCGGACGAGGTCGGCAAGCGTGGTTTGCAAGGCGAGTTTTGCATCGCCCTCTAAGCGCGGCTGGTAGTATTTGATCACCCGCTCGATGTTGAACAGAGCCGATTCTACAAACGCCCTCGCCAGCACCAGCCGTCGTTTTGGACTCAAATAATGCCGCGCCTGTTCAATGTGTAGCCGTCCCGATAATTGCGCTTCACGCGGATACAGTGTAGCGGTGTAGTTGCCGTAGTAATCGTAGAAAAACGTTGGAATACCCTGCTTACCCAGAAACGCAATGAGTCGGGTATTGATGTCCACCTCACCGAACAGATACAGGCTATCGACCGTCTCGACGGGAAACGGTACGGTCTTGCCATCCGCTTCGACCGATGGCAGCCCTTCATCGTTAGGGTCGTCGTCGGGTGTGCGGTCGTCGGTGGCGCGTTGCAGGGACAGCGTATTATGCTGCCGTTTCAGCCGCCCGCTGGAGAAGAGGTAGTATGGTTTTTTCATGGTCTATCCATAGCACAATTCTTCGTAGGCGCATTTGGCGCAGAAGGTGCGTTTGGCCAGCCGCACCGGGGGTATGTCCTGCGTGGCCAGTTCGCGGATGGCCGTTACGGTTTGGGTCAGTTCGATTTCGTGTCCCGGTTCCAGCGTAACGGTTTCGGTCCGGCGTAACAGCGGATAATCCAGTTGCCCCTGGAATGGAGTTCCATCGGACCGTGCTACGTTGTTCCGATATAGCAGCCACAGATAAAACCGCACTTGCCACAGATGGGCATCCTCGCAGGAGCGACTTTTCTTGGTCTCGTGCAACACCCCTTCCCGTAGGTTGGCCCGATCAATCTTGCCGACAAGGGCCGTACCGTCCGGGGCTTCGGCTTCCAGTTCAATGTGCTTGTCGGAACGGTCGTAGCTGTCTTCATCGAGCAGCCTGCCCAGCGCAACGGTATCTGATTCCTGCTCCATCCAAATCCCCCGCATCGACAGCCACGCCTTGCGCGGACAAAGCCGGTAGTACCCCACCAGCATCCCACCAACGCGGAGGATTGATGGTGTAGTCACAGCGTTTCGACGTAAGCCATGATGCGCTTCGTTAGCTCGGCCTCGGCCTGATCGAGTGCATCGACGGACTCGAGGTTAGTGCGGATATAACCTGCTGCGGCTAAGCTGACGAACGTGCTTACCCCACCAATCGAATCGTCCACAATCGGATCGGCTCGGTCGCTATCCTCTTTGAGTTTGGCGCGAATAGCCCCGGCAATTTTGCTGGCGTTGTCGCTGATAGCGATAGCCAGTGTTTCCATTAAACTGAATGTCCGGGCCTGATTAGACGTGATTTGCCAGTTGAGCAGCGCGTAGGTCAATGCTTTTACAATCTTTTCACGTTCGGCAACCGGCGCAACAAGGCACTTACCAAATACCGTTTCACCATCGGTCCAGCCCTGACTACGTAATTTCTCAATGGTTTCAGGAGAGACTTCCGGCTCGAACTGATTGGTTGCCACCGTCAGTAACCGACGTAGATCAATTGCCACGTCATAAACGAAAAGTCCCGAAGCCCGCTTCTCGTCCTGAATCCACTTTCGGAACAGGCTTCGATTTTCTCCTTTCAGCAGTTCGACAATCTGATCCTCGTTGAGTTGCTTGCCAGATGCACTCCGAACAATAACCTTGTGGACTTCGGGGCGATCACTCCTGTCAAAAGAAGCATTCTCCGTCTTAATTCCTGCTAGTGAGGGATGGAGTGGACGCATGGCTGAAATAGAAACTGGACTTCTACGCTTTATCGTACGCTTGTCTGCTTCTTCAACCTCTTTGCTGTCGGCCCTCATATATCCCCCGATGAGTTGGTCAGGGTAACTTGGGTCGCAGAGTCCAAGCGGTGCACCTTCCCCTAAAGATTGTTTACCCTTCTTCTCAGCTACTACGCTGACGAAGGTGATGGGGGCCGGTTGGACACCGAGTTGATCCATGAACGATTCCATAATGGACCGCTTTATTTGCTGCCCACTGGAGTAAGGCAAAGGGTATCCCGCTTGGGGATCGAAATAGGTTTTTTGACCTTTATCAACCCCGAAAACGGTTAGATCGGCGTGTTTCAGCCCGCGTAGATACAGAAATGAGGACATGGTAGAGAGTTGGTTTAATTGTTAGGAAACAAATCAGGAGTGTTATCAGAAGAGGTGCCTTCCCGCGATTGCTTAGCGTACCGTAGCCGGGTTAGTGCATGAAAGTATGGAAAGTTGTCGTTGGGGAGTTTGTGCGTTTTCTCGACAAACATTTCGAGTTCGGCGAGTATTTTGACCTCAGCACTTTGCATAATCGGCACCATCGCATTCATGAATTGCCGCTTGCTGGTTGCACTGAGTACGTCTTCAACCTGATTGATACGCACCGTACTCAGGTCAGTTTTGCGCTTGGTTGCAGTCTCGTATTGTAGCAGCAAATTAGCCGCCCGGCCTGCTTCGTCCCAGAATTCGTCATTGTTCAGCATAGCTAATAACCAGGTTACATAGGTGTTAAAAGTGAGTTGATTCTCTCTGTTGGCTGCGTCGTATTTGAAACTCTTTACTTCACCACGCCCTGACGGGATTAGGTCACGCAAGCCTTTTGGTTCCAGCGCGGCCACGCCTATAGCTCCCATTTCGCATACACGCTGAAATGATTTAGCAGACCCGTACAGAGCTTCTATTGGGGCTGAATCTCGCTGGTAGGCATATTCTCCAAACAGCTTTACGTACAACTCAGGTGCTCGTCGAATTTGCGGCAGGTTAACCGGAATAAAACCGAAAGTTTTATTCGTTTTGTCGTAGTGGTAGAAATACCCAGTCAGATTAGTACCTGATAGTTTCTTGGAAATGACTAAAAGTATTTTCAACCAATGAAGCCGTTTGACAGTCAAACCCTCTCCCTCTTTTCCTGCTTCAAAAGGTGGAGGAAATTCCCATCGGGGATCATCGGTGCGAAAGGCGTTGCTGAAAGCGTGGGTTAACCAATGGGCGTTCCAGCCATTTATTTTATTGCCAGGTGTATCCGTGTAAGCTAAATCATTCAGGTCATCTCGATAGTGGTACCAGCCCTCGAATATGGTGCTTAGTATAAGGGGATGGTCGAACAATACAGTGATCCCTCCGATGCCTATTCCCATACCACTGCCAATCCAGGAAGCATACGCGGTATCTTCATCAACCGGTAATGATAGATTTGTTACCTGTCCAGAGGTAGTGGCAAACTTTTCTGACTCAGAGGCCGGGTAGCCTATGGCAGTACTCGCGTCTATTTCTCCCGAATCAATTTTTTGAGATAGGTTTCCGAGTTTCTCAACCCGTTCGACTTGCGTTAAAAGATGAGGTTTTTGGCCCTTCTTCATCTGCACGAAAGGAGAGTTACCTATCCACTGCATATACTTAGGATGTCCGTAGAAAAGCGGGAAATAAACCGTCTCGAAAAACTCTTTTGCGCTTATGTCGGAACCGCGTTGCTGGTTGTATTGAGCCAGAAATTTGCGACCAATTGTTGCAGCTATCATAGTCGGCGGGGGTTAGATGAAACGGTGCTTGTTGTCATAGTATTCAGGTTTTAGAAAGGGAGCGAGTAATCCCAGTGTGTCGTCGTAGGCACGGTTTGGAACGATAAACGGGCGGTTGCCAATGGCCGAACGGTCGAGACCAGCGTGGGCCACCGAGTGATACCGTACCGGAATTTCAACCCCCATCCGGGTTTCGTACCCTGACGATTCGTAGGTGGGCTGGTCGTCCTGCGTAATGCACACCATCGAGTCGATCTCCAGTTTGTCGAACAGCACCGATTTAGGATGGTGCATCAGCTTCGTAATCCTCCAGTGACCGTTTACGTAAATGGCTTCTTTATCAATTTCGATGCTATCGACCGTCGGGAAAACGGTATCAATCAGCCGCTGAATGTCGCGTTCGGGCAACGGGGCATTGTCGGGCAGGGAATCGAACGATGCCTGTAATACGGGTAGTTCGTAAGGTTTTGCGTCGCCGTCGGTTTCGGGCGGGGCCAGTACATAAACAGGCTTCAAACTCCCGATGGTTGTTTCGTCACGTTTGCGGTTCACGCGCCCAAAGCGTTGAATCATGGAATCTAACGGAGCCGTGTCGGTAATCATAAGGTCGAAACTGATGTCTAAACTCACCTCGACAACCTGTGTCGAAACTACTAGACACGCACCCTCTCCGGTATTGAATTGCGGAATCAGTTCGCCGAACGTATCGGTCTCTCGCCCGGTTAGTTTTTGTTCCAGACCGCCCCGCTGCCCACGTTTGAACCGGCTGTGCAAAAGCAGTTTCGGTACGTCGGGATACTCTTCCTGTAGTTCCTGAAACCGCTGTTGCGCCACATTGACGCGGTTGGCTACAATCAGCACTTTTTCCCCATTGTCAATGGCCTGCCGAATGATGTATTGGGCCGCGTTGTAGTCGGGTAGCTTATGCACCGTGTGCCGGTCGAAGCTATCCAACTGAGCATTGGTCAGGCTGACTTCGTACAGATTGTCGGTTCCGAGTAACGCCCGAATCCGGTCGGTGAGTACGGTTGGCATGGTGGCCGTACCGATGTGAACGCGGCAACCAATGTCCGACAGCATCTCCACAATTTTCAGGACAATACTACGGGTAACCTGCGTGTAGGTGTGGATTTCGTCCAGAATCACGTCGCACCCGCGCACGTCCATCAGCGTAGCTTCGTAGCCGCGTGTGCCGAATACGATGGATGCCAACTGATGCGGAGTCAGCACTTTCACCGCCGAACCAACGTGTCCCTGCAACACTTTTTCTTCCAGTTTGCCGCTTTTTACGACCAGCCGTGAAGCCGCATGTAATACCCGGATTTGTTCTTCCAGTCCGGGATTGTCCGCTTTCAGGTCCTGACTGATTCGTTCGTGCATACTGTTGATGGACGCCTGAAACGGTAATGTATAGAACACCCGCCCGTGGCAGCGTCGCATCAGAAAGTCGGTTTTGCCCGCTCCCGTACAGGCCGTAACAAGCGTATGCGGACAGTCAGACTCAGCGGGCGTAACAGAAAGCGGGTACAACGCATTACCAGTACGACGATGGTAATGCGATAAATCGGGCGTTCTGAAAAGTTGCTGAGTCTGCTCCACCGTGCGGTGAATGAGAGCTGAGCCGAAATGGTCGCCCGCCATCAACATTCCTTTCCAGGGTGAATACCCTAACTCGGTTTGTTCACAATATGCCAGCACGTCAGCGTAAGCCTGTTCAGCTTCTGGAAAACTAATCGGACGAGTCGGAAGATCGTAATGGGCAAGTAACGCCACGCCCAACGGCGACCACGCATTCCAAGCCGCTTCGTGGAGAGTTGTATTCTCTTTTATCATCAGCAAGCCCTTGTTACCGGAATCATTCCAGGCTCCGCCGTGCAGCAGAAACGCCCGGTTGCCAAGCCGCTCATCGAGGTCAACAATGCCGTACTGCTTCGTATCCATCCGTACCGATTTGTGATGAGCCGCTACCATTTCGATCAGCGCGGGCCAGTCTTGCCGGTCAAACAAAGGGAGGAACAGCACAGATGCTAATTCGTGCCGGAACGGTTCGGCATCAGGGCTACGGTTCTTTTCAAACTCATCGGTTAGTCGATGCTGAAAGGTTGGGTGGGCCTTACCAATGTCATGCAGAATAGCTCCTTTGCGAGCTATCTCCGGGTCCATACCAAAGGCTTCGGCGGCTTTCACGGTGGCCGCTATTACGTGGTCGAGGTGGTCGGTCAGCGTAGTCCAATCCGGTTTCCCTTTGGCCAATAGCTTACGGTAGTTAGTGGCGTAGTGCATCACATCGATGGAATTTGCGTTGGATTTCCTACAATTTTCAGCCATCCTTTCATTTCGCTACCCTCATCGAAACGGTTATACCCAACGGTGAATGACTGCTCTGTGTCAGCAAATACCAGTTCAAATCCATCGAAAGGAGATTGGTCGAAGGCATCGGCAGCAACGGTCTGAATAACCGGGTCAGGTAATACAATGTCTTCATTGCGACACAGGCATAAGTGTTGGCGGGCAGCTTCTTCGGCGTGACTCTGCTCACGGAAAGCCAGCGTCAACACCGGATTCAGCATAACGCCCCGCATTATAATGGCTCTTGGCCGTTCGAGGTGCTTAGATTTTTTGTTCCAGCCACGCGGTTGCGTTTGTTCCTGCTGATTTGATAAACCACTGTACGACAATCGGTGAGCTACAATCCTGACGATGCCAAAGGGTTCGTCCAGCAATTCGGGAAATAGTTTACGTTCCATACCGCACAAAATACTCGGCGTCAAAAACTGCTGGCTGAAGGTTTCGCTATCGCGAACGGCAGTCCAGGGTTTGATGAACCCAAACGGGCCGGTGTAGCGTACTACGTAGTAATTTTCCGTTTCCATGTTGTATGTCGTTAGCGTAAAGCTCCAAAACCACTACCCGTCAATTCGCCCAGCCCGGCAGTCCAGGCAACATATTGGGCATCGGCGGTTCCCTCGATGATAACCGGGCATTCGCTACCCCGATGATTCGTGCCTTTGATGGTGATTTTACGGGTGCGGGCTTTCTCGTACTCCCGGTCAAATCGAACCGTAACATCAAGGGCTTCGCCCGAAAAACCCGCGTTTGCCAGCTTGCGCCGGAATGACTGCGTCAGTGCTTCGTCACTGGCCGGGTTATCCCAAAGCATATATTCCCGCGAACCATCGGGTCGCTTCTGCCGCACCACGATGGCCGATCCGTCGGTCATAAACGGGTGCTGTTCCCGAAAGTCTGGCGGTTGCACCTCACGCACCTCGAAAATGTCCATACCGAATATAGCCGTAGGTTCGGTCAACAGACCTTTCAGTAGTTGGCGACTGTGAGCATCGTTGAAAAAGGAGACATTCCACTGCGCCCCGCGTGGAAACGTCAACCCATCTTTCCGGATTTCTCCCCCGTGCAGCCAGCCAAAAGAGTACAAACTCAGCCCGTCGTGAATATCATTCTGGCCGAGCCACTTGTGAATGGTACCCGTTAGCTGATGCAGGTGATTGAACGGTACCGGCTGGGTATTGGGCGTTAGGTGTAGTTGGAGTCGCATGAGTGTGTATCGGATGAACGGGTCAAAGGTGAGTAGTCAAACACCCAAAAGGTGAGGGAGTAACAGAAAAATACCCGGAGGTGCGATTGAAGAGTCCAACACTATGTCGCAAATCATCTTTCAATACCCGAAGGTCCGATTGACATCAGTATTGCAGAATGGACCGTACCGTTGTACTAACACGTACGTTTTTTTGTGGCGTCGTTTGGTAAAGGTATTAAGTTTGTTTTCGATGTCTCACATATCATCGGCACTTTATTTGTCAGTTGTAATTAAATGAATGATATTTGGACTGTTAGACTGATAGATCGGAATTTTTCACATAGTTGTTTTACCCTATAATGGAAGAAGAATACGAATTATTAGAGCCAAGTGATGACTTTAGTTTGTTGACACTTAGCGAACTAAGAGATATTAAGACGAATCATATTGAACTCAAAAGTATTCGCCGGAGTAATATGGCTACGTGGCTTCCTATACCGGGCTATCCACCTGCTGACTGCTTTCACTACTTGATTGGCCATAGTAGCAATTCCCGCTTTTTGCTTGTAGCTTTGAACTACGACTCTGAAAGCAATCGCTTTATTTACCATCAGGTTAAATTGGCCGATGAAGAAGAAATTAAAGGACTTTGGTGCAGTTAAGAACTCCATCACCGGTAAGACTATCCGTGAGATGACTTGGAACGAGATTCTGAGCTTACCCACCGAGCGGTTGTCTTCCGACGAGGCCCTTCGTCGTATGAGAGAAGCACGAGTTGAACATCTAAAGAGCAAATCAGCGTAAGTCGCCAGTCTCGTACTTTTGCTGTAACAGGACAACCCGCGTCCCGATCGTCTCCCGCAAAGTCTCCGGTTTCAACACCGTTACGTATTCGCCGTAGGCGAGAACCTCTCGTTCGAGTTCGTGATTTAGCACAACGTGCAACTTAACGTCGAGATAGTTAGCAGTCTCTTGCACAATTTCCTGACTGCTGTGCAACGGCAATGACCGGACGTATTCGGCTTCGGGTTTTGCGAAGCGTAGCACAACCCGCTCAACGGGGGCATCGGGCGGGGACGTAACGCCGATGACATGCCGCCGATTGGTCTGGTAGTCGATGTTCCGGTCGGACTGAATGGCCTGTGAGATTAGCACGAGGTCGCTGATGCGGTCAAGGCCAAAAGTGCGTCCGGCTTGTCTATTTAGGTCGTAACCGTCAATGTACCATCTATTCCTATACTCGAACAGCAGCCCCGGCTCCACCAGACGCATTTCGTTGGGGCCATCGGCGTAGTTCTGGTAGCGAAATGATACAACCAGCCCGCGTTGAAGGGCATTCCAAAGCAGAGCCAGCCATTCAAGACCCCGAAAATCATCGCGTTGCTCAAATTGTAGATAACGCCCCATTGCACTACCCGACTGCGTGAGTGCTTCCAGCCGTTCTCGCCGTTCCAGTAGCCGAATGAATACGTTAAAATCATCAAGATCTTCGTCGGCAGCCAGGTCGAGGAAGTAGCCATGATGATGTCGGTCATACTTAATGGTAATATTATAGTCGGCGCGTATCGAAGCCAAGTCACGTTCTACGGTCTTGGTTGAGATAGGGCTGATATCGTGACTACCGAGTAATTCTGTTAGCTGTTGGAGCGATGGGTATCGGTGAGGTTTGTCTAAACCCCGGATTAGATGCAGATGCCGACGGAGCTTGGCGGAGTCGTTCATGGGTGAATTTTGAGTTCCTTACAAGGTGACTAAATTAACCGCATAGTGATAACATTATATATCTATTTCGTAAGCGGTAGATTTGGCTATTGTGAAGTTAACTAATTGATCGACTAACTGTGGCACTTTGCGGACATGAGTTAAGATAGGTTTGATAAGTTGCCGGATGAGAATTCGGGAATTACGTCGCCTACATAAGGCCCACAAAAGCTATTTCGGTGGCCACAAGCGAAAGCACGAAGGAATCCGAATCAGCGGGCACCATAATGTTAGCTACAGGCACTGGATTAAGGGCTATCTATGGCACGGGGCAAAATTGTACATCGGCAAACTTGATGCCGAGGGATTTGCCACTATTGATAAGGTCGAGAATTACCTGATTTCTACGTATGGAAGCGAGATGAACGCGAAAAAAAAATGAGCCCGCTGACATAACAATCGAAGACGTCGACGACGTACCAGCCAACATCCGGTTTGCAGAGTTAGTCACCACCAGCCCAGTTACCGGCGAAACGTTGCGATCGACTTGTAAGGAAATAAAATAAGGAGATCGAGATTCAATTTTAGGGAAGTCTTAACGGACAATTTATACAGCGGATGTATTAATTTGAACTCCCCGTTGGCGGAGGTATTTGTAGAGGGTTGTCTTGGAAATACTCAGCTCCCGGGCGATCTGCTCAACCGAGTATAGCTTTTCCCTGTACAGGCTTTCAGCAATCCGGGCGGTCTGTTGAGCTCCTTTAGATAAGCCCTTTGGCCGACCCAATCGCTGGCCCTGCCGTCGGGCCGAGGCCAAACCCGCCATCGTCCGCTCCCGGATTACCTCGCGCTCAAACTCGGCCAGACTCGCAAAGATGCGGAACACCAGCCGCCCCTGAGGGGTCGTTGTATCAACGGGGTCATTCAGACTTAACAGCCCAATCTGACGGGTTTCCAAATCCGAGACCAGCCCAATCAAGTGGGCCAGTGAACGCCCCAACCGATCTAATTTCCAGATCACCAGTGTGTCGCCCACCCGAATCATTTCCAGCAGCCTGGTTAACTCTGGTCGGTCCGCCTGCGATCCGCTAACTTTCTCCTGATAAATCTGCTCGCACCCCGCCTGGTTGAGGGCGTCTATCTGGAGCGACAGATTTTGTTCCTGAGTAGAAACACGAGCGTAGCCTATCTTCATAGCAGGTAGTCAGTTAGGTCGGGAGCCGTCAACAGTTCGTGGTGATATCTCCTGTAAGGTATCACTATTGTAGAGCAAATAGGAGAGTTCTTACAACAGCCTCGAATCCCAGAAGTAATCTTCAGTCCGCACTACCTGTACGTTACGGCTGAAATCAGGGTGTTCCGTATTGATGATGTAGTTGTACTCGTAAACGATGATGGCTGAAGGCACTTTAAGTATCAGGCTTTCCTGGCTGTTGTACCAGGCTGATCCGATCCCCTGCGAGATGGGATAACCCGCCAGGCTTCGCCAGTTGGGAGGAAGATCGCTGCGCTGGATTTGTTTGATCAGGTAGTCGTCGTCCGCGATTGAGATTACCATCACCTTGTATCGGGCGGTGGACTGGACAGCCCCCCGGTGAACGATCAATTCCAGGGATGACAGGGACCGGGATGAACCCGTGTAAATGACTTGCTGGCCTTTGGTGTTCCACCGGTTGGCACTACCTGACGCGCTTAACGAAGTCGCGTAGATCTCTTTACTGATCCGGAAAACTTCCATCGTTTATACGTTGTCTCCATATTCCATGGCCGTCAGACGATCATCTACAAATTTGACCCCTGTCACTGTATTCAGGTAGTCATTGGGTGTTTTGTTGTCAAAATAGAAGTTATTTCGATTCAGCCACTGATCGAATTCGTTGACCGAGCCAAATACGTCGATGCCGTGTTTGATGAGCGATAAAAGGAGCAGAACCTGCTCTTTGACGTTTTCCTTGAAGGAGGTGGGCGGCTTCTTGTATTCGCGGAATGTTTTGACACTGACGTTGAGCCAGTCGGAGATGACCCCGTCATTAAAATCAGTGAGG
>Ga0209512_1003973_pt1 | contig 13386 bp, 13 predicted proteins | sample frozenSSSSmetaG_FD_184142 | JGI IMG/M metagenome (GOLD analysis project Ga0209512, IMG submission 184142) | Glacier valley bacterial and archeal communities from Borup Fiord, Nunavut, Canada, to study Microbial Dark Matter (Phase II) -... | ecosystem: Environmental > Aquatic > Freshwater > Ice >... | reverse complement strand
AGCGACGTGCCGGTGAGCGCCGCCGCGCAACGCGCCTTCGAAGCGGCCACCGCGTCGTTGCGTGCCGGCCGCACGGCCGACGCCGAGCGCGGCTTTCGCGCCCTCGCGCTGTCGGACCCGGATCTGGGCGGGCCGCACGCCAACCTCGGCGTGATGCTGCGGCAGCAGGGCTTGCTCGACGAATCGGCGGCAGAGCTCGAGCGCGCCGTGAAGCTCAACCCGCGCCAGCCGGTGTTCCTGAACCAGCTCGGCGTGACGTACCGGCAGCAAGGCGCGTTCACCAGGTCACGCGACGCCTACGAGCAGGCCATGTCGCTCGACCCGGGCTATGCCGCACCGGTGATCAATCTCGGCATCCTCAACGACCTCTACCTCGGCGACGGCGCACGCGCGCTGGAGCTCTACGGCCGATACCTCGCGCTCTCGCCGAGCGGCGACGCAGCTGTTACCAAATGGGTCGCCGAGCTCAAGAACAGGAAGCCCGCACCGATCACGGTGAGCCGAAGGGAAAAGGAATGAATACCTCGCACCGTTTGATTGCTCGCTGCTTGGCTTTCTTGCTCGCGGCCGGGGCCGCCGGCTCGGCCTTTGCACAGGACCGCGCCGAGATCGACCGCACCCAGATCATCGGCAACCGCGAGCTGCCGAAGGTGCTCTACATCGTGCCGTGGAAGAAGCCGGTCGCCGGCGACCTCTCCGGCAGGCCGCTGAGAAGCGTGCTCGACGAAGCGCTGGCGCCGGTCGACCGCGACGTGTTCCGACGCGAGGTCATCTACGGCAAGCAGGCCGAGGCCCAGCCGCGCGGTGCAGCGCCGTCCGCCGCGCCCGCGCCGCCACCCGCGCTCGCCGCGGCGCCGTCACCCATCCCCAGATAGCCACCCCGTTCCCAACATTTTCCCAGGTTTCACCGGAGAGTCGAAATGGATGCATTCAGCACGGTCGTCAAGTTCTTTCAGGACTGCGGCCTCTTCATCTACCCGAGCGCACTGATCATGGCGCTCGGCGTGGCCATCTCGATCGAACGCTTCGTTTTTCTGAGCAAGGCGCGCAACGAGAACCGCAAGGTCTGGGCGCAGGTGCAGCCGATGCTGCAGCAAGGCCAGTGGAAGGAAGTGCAGGGCGTGACGGCCAAGAGCGACGCGGCTGTCGGCAAGATCGTCAACTACGGGCTGCAACGCATGCAGAGCCCGGGCCGCCGCGAAGATTTCGATGCGGCGATGGAAGAGGGAATGATGGAGATCGTGCCGCGCCTCGAGAAGCGCACGCACTACATCGCCACCTTCGCCAACGTGATCACGCTGGTCGGCCTGCTCGGCACCATCATCGGCCTGATCAAGGGCTTCACCGCGGTGGCGCAGGTCAATCCGGCCGAAAAGGCCGAGATGCTCTCGGCCTCGATCTCGATCGCGATGAACAACACCGCGTTCGCACTCATGGTGGCGATCCCGTTCCTGCTGATCCACTCCTTCCTGCAAGCCAAGACGAGCGAGATCGTCGACGGTCTCGAGGCCGCCAAGATCAGCTTCCTGAACCTCGTGCAGCGCCTTCGTGCCGAGCAGGGCGCAAAGGCATGAACCCCCACGTTCACTTGCGCTCGCTGCCCCCCGAGGGGGCGCGGGCCTCCCGTGGGGCGGCCCGGCGGAAGGCTCGGCCCGAGCCATGACAGTCCGCCGCCTGAAGAAGACGCCGGCCCATCTGGAGATCACCGCGTTCATCAACCTGATCGTGGTGCTCGTGCCCTTCCTGCTCTCCGTGGCCGTGTTCACGCGGCTGGCGGTGATCGATCTCGCGCTGCCGGCCCAGGCCTCCGGCGTGAACGAGCAACTCAAGGTCGACGACCTCAAGCTCGAGGTGGTGATCCGGCCGGATTCGATCGACGTGGGCGACAAGATCGGCGGACTGATCAAGCACATTCCGAACACGCCGGCCGGTTATGACATGAAGGATCTCGCTGCCGTGATCCAGTACGTGAAAACCAAGTTTCCGGGCAAGACCGAAGCCACCGTGCTGGCGGGCCAGAACACGCCGTACGACACGCTGGTGCAGGTGATGGACGCGGTGCGCGCCGGCCATGCGATGGAAGGCAAGAAGGTCGTGCGCTCGGAGCTGTTCCCGAACATCTCGATCGGCGACACGCCCCTCGCCACGCCCGGCGCCGCCAAGAGCTGAAGCCCGGGGAACGCCGCCATGAAAATGACCCCGCTGCAACGCCGCGCCGAGCGCAAGTCGCGCAACCAGACGATGGTCGACATGAACCTCGTCTCGCTGATCGACGTGTTCACCATCCTCATCTTCTTCCTGCTCTCGAACGTGGGCGGCGTGGAAACGCTGCCGAGCCCGAAAGCCGTGAAGCTGCCCGAATCGCTGGCGCAGCAGGCACCGCGTGAAACCGTGGTGGTCGTGGTGAGCGCGAGTGAAATTTCGGTCGAGGGCCGCAAGATCGCCTCGGTGGCCGAGGTGCTCGCCGCGCCCGACGACATGATCGTGCCGCTCAAGGCCGAGCTCGACCTGCAGGGCAAGCGCCAGGTGGTCAAGCCGGAGAACGCGGCGCAGAGCAAGCGCCTGACGATCATGGGCGACAAAGACATCCCGTACCGCCTGCTCAAGAAGGTGATGGTCACCGGCGCCCGCGCCGACTACAGCGACGTCTCGTTCGCGGTGCGCCAGAGGGCCGATCTGTGAGCCGCCGGGCCGTACACGAGGCGAACGCCGAAGCGCACAGCGTGGAGAGACAGCCATGAGCGCGGCGACGATGGCTTCCGCAATGACCCCGGGCGTCTCGTTCCGCACGTCCGTCCTGCCGTGGTCGATCTCGATCGACGACGAGCGTCGCTTCAAGCGCATCACGAACACCGTGCTGCTCACCGCCGCCATCGTGTTCATCGCGATGCCGTGGCTGCCCGTGACGCAACCCGATCGCTCGCAGCCGCAGGAACTGCCGCCGGTGCTGGCCAGGCTGATGATCGAGGCGGCCAAGTCACCGCCTCCGCCTGCGCTCGTGGCGAAGCTGGCGCCCGAGAAGCCGGTGTCGCGGCCCGAGGTCGCGTTGCCGAACAGGCCCGAGCCGATCAAGGCGCAGCCGCGCCGGCCCGAGCCAAAGAAGATCGAGGCCGTGCCCGGCGCGCCGGTGCCCGAGGCCCGCGTGCCGGTGGAAGGCAAGCCGCCCGGTGAGGTCGACCTCGCGCGGCGCAAGGCGGCCGGCATCGGCCTGCTGGCGATGAAGGACGATCTCGCGCAGATGCATGGCGCGCCGCTCGCGGTGCAGCTCAAGGCCGACATCAAGCAGGGCCCCGGCGTGGGCAGCGGCACCGGCGTCGGCGTAGGTGCGGGCGACGAGGCCGGCCTGCCCGCGCGCGCGCTTATCACCTCGAACGCCACCAACGGCAGCGGCGGCATCAACACCGCGAGCTACAGCCGCAACACCGGCGGCGGCGGCCTCGCCGGCCGATCGACCACGATGGTCGCTGGCGTGGCCGGAGGCGGCGGGGGTGGTGGCTACGGTGGCGGGGGGGTCCGTGGCCGCGACGGCAACGGCACGGGCAACGGGCCCGGCGGCGGCTCGGGCGGCCCGGGCGGTGGCGGCAACGGCGCCATCCAGCGCGGCGGCAGCGGCAAGGCTTCGCGCTCGATCGAAGACGTGAAGCTGGTCTTCGAGCGCAACAAGGGCGCGATCTACGCGATCTACAACCGCATGCTGCGCGAGGAGCCCTCGTTGCAGGGCAAGGTCGTGCTCAAGCTCACGATCGCGCCTTCGGGCGCGGCCGATTGCCAGATCGTCTCGAGCGAGCTGAAGACGCCCGAACTCGAATCGAAACTGCTGGCGCGGGTGCGCACGTTCGACTTCGGTTCGAAAGACGTCGAGGTGCTGATCATCAACTGGCCGGTCGACTTCCTGCCGTCGTAGGGCGCTCGCGCCCGCCCATCGGGCGCCTCGGCTGCCTCGCCCGTTCGCCGGGCGAGGGTGGTCAGGCTTCGGGCTCTTCCTCGACCTCGACCTCGGCTTCAGTCTCCGGCTCGACGACGGCGACGGGCGCCTTGGCGGCTGCCTTCGTGCCCTTCTTCGCCTTCTTCGCGGCCGTGACCTGCGAAACGACTTCGAGCGACGCATCGGAGGTCTGGATGCCGGCCGCGACGGCGGCCGCCTCGCCACGCACCAGCGCTTCCTGCGCGTGCTGCATGCCGAGCTCGATGCGCGGGCGCCAGGTGGGCGAAAGCGCCTGGTTCTGCAGCGAGCTCTTCGCCGAGGCGATGTAGCTCTTGAGTTCGAGCATGGAGAGCGATGCGAGCTTCTCGTCGAGGGCCGCGACCTCGGCATCCAGGAAGGGTTCGAGGACGATGACTGGCTGTTCTTTGATCATCGTCGAGCTTAACCGCGAAAAGGGGCATTGAAGCCGGCTTGCCGGGCATCATCTGAGACGCTCAAACGCACCTTCTCTCCACCGCTAGGAGTCATCTCATGAAGAAGTCGATCCTCGCCCTGGCTTTCGCGCTCGCCACTGCCGCTTCGTGGGCCCTGCCCACCACGCAGCAGGTCGAAGCGGCGGTCAAGCAGGGCAACTATGGGCAGGCCGAGACCATGATGGCCGAAGTGGTGGCCGCCAAGCCCGAGAGCGCCCGTGCGCATTACGTCTACGCCGAAGTGCTCGCCCACAACGGCAGCTTCGCCAAGGCCCAGGGCGAAGTCGCGAAAGCCAGGGAGATCGACCCGGCGATCAAGTTCGCGAGCGCCGACAAATTCCGCACCTTCGAGCAGTTGCTGCAGCGCGAGAACGCGCCGCGAACCGCTCCGGCCGAGCGGAGCACGACCCGCAGCGTCGACGCCTCGCCCACCGCGCAGATGGCGCCGGTCGCGGCCACGCGTGTGCAGGCGCCAGCGCCCGCACAAAGCTCCGGCGTGCCGTCGTGGATCTGGGTGGTCGGCCTCGGGGTCGTCGGGTTCTTTCTGTGGCGCGGCTTCAACCGCAGTCGCAGCGCGGCACCGGCCGGCGCAGCGGCCTTCGGTGCGCCCGGCGCAGCGATGGCCGGCGGTGCGCCGGTGCCTTACGGGTCGCCTGGTGGCCCCGGCGCCGCGCCCTACGGCGGCGCGATGCCGCAACAGCAGCCCGGCATGGGCTCCGGCATGCTGGGCACCGGCCTGGCCGTCGCCGGCGGCGTGGCCGGCGGGATGATGCTCGACCGCATGCTGCGCCCCGGACACGACGGCGCGGCGCTGGCGGGCAACAACCCGGGCGGCAACGTCGGCAACCCGGCCGGCAACTTCGGCAACGGCAACACCCCGCTGGACCGTGCCATGCCCGGTTCGGCTGGCCTCGACGAGGCCGGCCGCGAGCTCGAGAGCCGCGACGTCGACTTCGGCAATGGCGGCAACGACTGGGACGCCGGCGGCGGCTCGGTCGACACCGGCGGCTCCGATACCGGGGGCGGCTGGGACTGATAGCCCTCCGGCGACCCGGCTTCGGAGCGCCCCTTGAACATCTCTCGCACCGCGCCGCTGCTGCTCGCAGCGGCCCTCGCCGCTCCTGCTGTGCCGGCCTTCGCCGACGAAGGCATGTGGACGTTCAACGACTTTCCCGCAGCGCGCGTCCAGGCGCGCTACGGCTTCCTGCCCACGCAGGCCTGGCTCGACCACCTGCGGCTGGCCTCGGTTCGGCTGGCCGGTGGCTGCTCGGCCTCCATCGTCTCCCCCGAGGGCCTGGTGATGACGAATCACCACTGCGCACGCCGCTGCGTCGAGACGCTCGCCGGCCTGGCGAAAAAGGACTACGAGCACACCGGCTTTCTCGCCCACGTCCAGCGCGACGAGGTGCGCTGCCCCGATGTGGAAGTGAACCAGCTCACCGACATCAGCGACGTCACTGTTCGCGTGACGGCCGCGACTCAGGGGCTCGCGCCGGCGGAATTCGCCAATGCGCAGAAAGCCGTCACGGCGACGATCGAGAAGGAGTGCGCCACCTCCGACGAGCTGCGCTGCGAAGTGGTCACGCTGTTTCGCGGCGGCCGCTACGACCTCTATCGCTATCGGCGCCTGCAAGACGTGCGGCTCGCCTTCGCGCCCGAGGCGGCGGTCGCGTTCTTCGGTGGCGACCCCGACAACTTCATGTTCCCGCGCTACGACCTCGACGTGACCTTCCTGCGCCTCTACGGCGCCGACGGCAAGCCGATGCAGACGCCCGACTACCTCGCCTGGTCGAGCGGCATGCTGAAGGAGGGCGACCTCACCTTCGTCGCCGGCAACCCGGGCAACACGTCGCGCGGCTACACCGTGGCGCAGCTCGAAGACGACCGCGACTTCCGCCTGCCGAAGTCGATGAACCGTGCGGCCGAACTGCGCGGCTTCGTCACGGCGTACCAGGCGCGCGGGCCCGAGCAGAAGCGGCATTCGCAGACGCTGCTGTTCGGCATCGAAAACCAGCTCAAGGTGCTCAAGGGTCAGCATCAGGCGCTGGCCGACAAGGCGTTCTACGGCCGGCTGGCCGCCAAGGAACAGGACTTTCGCGCACGCGTCGAAGCCGACCCGGCGCTGGCGCAGAAGTACGGCCTGGTATGGCCGCGCATCGCGGCCATCGTGCAGAGGCAGCAGGCCGACCGCAAAGCCTACGACGCGCTCGAGCGCGGCATGGTCTCCGAGCTCTTCGAGACGGCGAGAAGGCTCGTGCGCTATGCCGCCGAGATGCCCAAGCCCAATGGCGAGCGGCTGCGCGAGTACAGCGATGCGCGGCTGCCGCAGCTTCGTCAAGGTCTGATGGCGGAGCGGCCGACGTACGCGGAGCTCGAAATCGCCACGCTCGGCTGGTCGCTCGCCAAGCTGCGCGAAGACCTCGGGCCCGACCACCCGCTGATCAAGCGTGTCTTCGGCAACCGCAGCGCGCAGCAAGTGGCGCAGGCGGTGGTGCAGGGCAGCCGCCTCGGCGAATTGCGCGCCGACGCCACCGGCAACGCCGTCGGCGGCTACCGCAAGACCTTGTTCGATGGCGGCCCGGCCGCGATCGAACTGGCGCGCGATCCGATGCTCGAGCTGGCGCGTGCGCTCGACGCCGATGCGCGTGCGGCGAGAAAGCGCATCGAGACCGAGGTGGAAGGCCCGCTGCGTCAGGAACAGGAGCGGCTGGCCGACGCGCGTCTGGCGGCGTACAGCGAGCGCGGCTACCCCGACGCGACCTTCACGCCCCGGGTTTCGTACGGCACCGTCGCCGGCTTTCGCGAAGACGGGGTATCGGTGCCGCCGTTCACCGTCATGGCCGGTGCGTTCGAGCGCCACACCGGCGCCGAGCCGTTCGAGCTGCCTCGTTCCTGGCTCGCCGCCAAGGGCCGGCTCGACCTGCAGACGCCGATGAATTTCGTGACCACCAACGACATCATCGGTGGCAACTCCGGCTCACCGATGGTCGACCGAAACGGCGACATCGTCGGGCTGGTGTTCGACGGCAACATCCACTCGCTCGGCGGCGACTACGGCTTCGACGAATCGGTGAATCGCACGGTGGCCGTGCACTCGGCGGCGCTGATCGAAGCGCTCGACAAGGTCTACGGCGCCGGGCGGCTGGTGGCCGAGATCGGTGCAGCCAAGGGCGCACGGCCGGCGAAGCTCGCAACCGCGCTCTGACCGCTACCTTCGGTCGCGCCCCAGCGGCTCGATGCGCAGCTGGCCGTTCGCAGCGGCGAGCGTACGGGCCAGCAGGCCGGCTGCATGGTGGATGGCTTCGATGGTGGGCACCGGCGTGCCGGTGATGCGCGCCAGCTCGACCACGCTGCCGACGAGCGCGCCGAGCTCGATCGGCCGGCCGTGCTCCACGTCTTGAAGCATCGAGGTCTTGTGCGCGCCCACGGCCTCGGCGCCTGCGATGCGCTGATCGATGCCGATCTTGAAGACGATGCCGAGCGCCTTCGCCACGGCCTCGGCCTCGGCCATCATCGCGGCGGCGAGCGCGCGCCCGTCGGTGTCATGGCAGATGCCTTCGAGCGTGGCGTGCGTCAACGCGCTGATCGGGTTGAAGCTCAGGTTGCCCCACAGCTTCAGCCAGATTTCGGCGCGAATGTCTTTCGTGATCGGTGCCTTGAAGCCGGCCTGCATGAAGGCCTGCGAGAGCGCCTCGATGCGCGGCGTGCGCGTGCCGTCGAGCTCGCCGAGGGTGAAGCGGTTGCCTTCGATGTGGCGCACCACGCCGGGTGCCGCCAGCTCGGCGGCCGGATAGACGATGCTGCCGATCACGAATGCCGGATCGATCGCCGCAGCCAGCACGCCGCCGGGGTCGACGCTTTCGAGCGTGCGGCCCTGCCGAGCGCCTTCCAGCCGCTGGAAGTACCACCAGGGCACGCCGTTGGTCATCGTGACCAGGACGGTCTCGGGGCCGACGAGTGCGCTCAGCGTCGGCAGCACGCCCACGACCTGATGCGCTTTCACGGCTAGCAGCACCGCGTCTTGCGGGCCGGCCTCGGCGGCGTCGGCCGCAGCGCGCACGGTCGTCGCGTGCTGCTCGATCCCATCGGCCTGCACGAGCCGAAAGCCGCCGGCGCGTATGGCCGCGAGGTTCTTGTTGCGCGCGATGAACACGACCTCGTGGCCGGCCAGCGAAAGCTTCGTGCCGAGCAGCCCGCCGATGGCGCCGGCACCGACGACGGCGAACTTCATGCGGCGTTCATGGCGGCGATCGCGACGGTCTTCATGCGGCCTGCATTCTCCCTGCACCGCGCAGTTCGCCGATCAGCGGCCACACCAGACCACGTCGAACATCGAGCTGTGCACGGTGTAGGCCCCGATCGCGCAGAGGACCACGATCGCCGGCGCGATCACCGAGAACGGAATGCGCAGCAAAGCGGCCCACAGCGGCACGGTGGTCAGCACCACGAACAGGCTGACGACGTTGCCGAGGTACATCGAGGCGATCAGGCCCCAGACGAAGTCCTTGGGGTCGACGAACAGCATCGGCTCCGGTTAAAGCCTCCAGATCAACAAGCTGCCGAGCAGCACCGCGAACAACGCGCCGACGAACGACGAAGTGAACGCCGCGGCAAGCGCCTGCGCGGCGCGGCTGCGCCATCAGCTTGTTCTTGGCCACCACGCCCTGGATGAAGCGGGCCATCTGGTCGGCACCGCCGCTGGTGCCCGCGGGCACCACGAACTCCACCGGTTGGGTCGGCTCCCAGACGGTGGCCGAGGCGGACGCACGGAGCAGGCACGCGCCGGCATGGGCCGCGCGAAAGGCCGGAGCAGAAAGATGTCGCATCGCTTCCCGGTCACGCTGATGAAACAGACATCTTGCGTTGTGAGTCGGGGTGGACGCTCGGCTGTTTTCGCGGGTTGCATGGTGCCGAGCCGTGCCGGCGACGCAGCCGCCGACGGTGGCTCAGTCGAGGCCCAGCTTCTGTGCCAGGCCGATGCGCTGCAGCTTGCCGGTGGCGCCTTTCGGAATTTCGTCCATGAAGAGGATCTTCTTCGGCACCTTGTAGTCGGCCGCGCGCGCGGCCACGAAGGCCTGCAGCTCGCGGTCGGTGACGGCCGCGCCGGCTTTCAGCACGACCACGGCGGCGACCTCCTCGCCGAGCTTGGCGTGCGGCATGCCGAAGCACACCACCTGCGCCACCGCGGGGTGGTCCATGAGAATCTCGTCGACCTCGCGCGGGCTCACTTTCTCGCCGCCGCGGTTGATGATTTCCTTGAGTCGGCCGGTGATGCTGAGGTAGCCGTCGGCGTCTTTCACGCCCTGGTCGCCGGTGCGAAACCAGCCGCCGCGAAAGCCCTCTGCATTGGCCGCGGCGTTGTTCTCGTAGCCCGCCGTGACGTTGGGCCCGCGGATGACGATTTCACCGGTTTCGCCGAGCGGCAGCAACGCGCCGTCGTTGCCCATGATCTCGATCTCGGGCCCTGCCGGCAGTCCCACAGTGCCCGGCTTGCGCTCGGCCGGCGGCAACGGGTTCGAGGCCATCTGATGCGTGGCCTCGGTCATGCCGTAGGCCTCGATCAGCGGTGAGCCGAAGGCGGCTTCGAGCTCCTTGATCACCTGCGGCGGCATCGACGAGGAGCTCGAGCGCATGAAGCGCAGCGGGTGCCGCGCGATGACCTCGGCGTTGTTCTTCGCGCGCGAGACGATCGCCTGGTGCATGGTGGGCACGGCCGTGTACCAGGTGGGCTGCGCGTCGTCCATCCAGGTGAAGAACTTGAGCGCGTTGAAACCCGGCGTGCAGTAGACGGCAGAGCCCGCCGAGAGTGGCGCCAACACCCCGGCGATGAGGCCGTGGATGTGGAACAGCGGCATGATGTTGAGGCCGGTATCGCCCGGCGCGAGCTGCAGCGAGCCACGGATGTTCTTCGCCGAAGCGACGAGGTTGGCTACCGACAGCGGCACGATCTTCGGCCGCGAGGTCGTGCCGGAGGTGTGCAGCACCATGCCCGTGTCGCCGGGCTGCGCGTAGCCGCCCTGCGAGGTGGCCGCGACCTCTGCGCCGCCTCGCGGCTCGAGCCGGAAGGCACCGGCGGGTGCACCTGCCGGTACCACCAGATCGACGATGCGAACCCCGAGCTTTTCGGCCACTGCGATGGCGGGTGAGTGGCTCGTGCGCTCGACGATCAGCAGCTTCGCATTCAGGTCGGCGAGGTAGAACTCGAACTCTTCGGCGCGATACGCCGGGTTCAGCGGCGCGCTCGCGGTGCCGGCCGCGCAGGCGATGAAGCAGGCGGCCATCTCGGGCCCGTTGTCGAGCACGATGGCGACGCGATCGTTGCGCCCGGCACCGGCCGCGTTGAGCGATGCCAGCGTCTCGCCGGCGAGCGCGCGCAGGCCGCCGTGGGTGAGCGGGGCACGACCGGGTGCGCGCAACGCGATCGCGCCGTCGGCACCGCGGGCGAGCAGCTGCTCGAAGGTCTCGTTCATGGCGTTCGTTCCTCGTTCTCGCCGGTCTTCAGGGAGTGACAACCGCCGGCGCGCGGCGCATCAGCAAACCCGACTCCGACACTTTCACTTCGAGCGTCTCCGGCTGCACAACGGGCACGTAGGTCGCCGAGCCGTATTCGGCATCGAAGATCGGCGCCAGCGGCAGCTTGTGCGCCAGGTCGATCAGGTCGACCGGCCCCGATGCCGAGAGCGGGAACACCGTGCGGCGCGCGGTCGTTTCCTGGTCGACGCTGCGATAGCGGCCGGCGATGCGCTCGAGCCGGTAGGCGGTGGCCAGGCCGAGCCGGCTCGCCAGCGGCGTCCACTTCACGACGTGCGCATCGACCACGATGTCGTCACCGGCAAGCGCATAGGTTTGCGTGCGGCCGTCGGCGAAGGTCACGGTGGCGTCGTAGGTCTGCTTGCCGGTGGGCACGACGCGGATGCGCGCGGCGGTCGCCTCCCGGTCGAGCAGGTGCAGCCCCTGCGCGCCGAGGCCGACGATGCCGAGCGCGCTGCCCACGCCGAGGAACAGCAGCGCGAGCAAGGCGCGGAAGGTGAAGCGGAAGAGCCGCAGCCGCAACAACGCGAAGACGGCCGAGAACGCGATCAGCACGCCCACGACGACGAGGATGGCAGCTGCGGCGATGAGCATGGAGCGGCGGCCGAGGCGGCGGCGGAAGCGGAAGTGGAAGCGAAATCGAAAGCAGAAGGCGCGCCGACGTGCGTGCTACTTCTTCGCCGACGAAGCAGCCGTGGCCGGCGGCACGTAGGCGCACACGTACTGCACCGCGGCGTCGCGGATCGTGCGCGGCGGCGCCACGGTGAATGGCAGCGCCTGCTCGTCGTTGCGGTAGCTGTTGACAGGGTCGAGACCGCGCTCGTCGGCGTACTGCGTGCCTGCGGCTACCGCATAGCTCTTGTTGTCGCAGTTGGCGATCTGCACCTGCCGCTCCATGCGGTAGCTTTTCGACGGGTTGTCGCTCAAGGCCGTGGGTGTGGTCCAGCGCCACTCGAGCGCGGCGCGCGCCTGCGTGCCGGTGCGGCGGATCGAGTCCTTGTCGACCCAGACCGAGGCCTTGCCGGTGTCGGCGATCTTGGTCAACGCAGCGGCCGACGCGATCGGTGCCGCGACGGCGGCGAGAACGAGAATGGCGATGCGCGAGCTCATGGCGGTCGGGTGCGTAGCGAAGGACCACGCACTCTAGCGCGCCAGGCCGGTAACCGGCCGTGACAGGCCGGCTGCTGCAGCAATCTCCGTTCAATGCAATGAACCCACCCATTTCCGAACGCGTTGCCCGCGGGCTGCTGCCGGCCGGCGCCGACGCGGCCGTGCTGCCGCTGCTGCTGGGCCGCGGCCTGCGTGCCGCCGTCGACGGCTACATGGCGGTGCTGCTGCCGGCGTACCTGCTCGCGCTCGGCATGGGCACGCTCGAGGTGGGCGTGATCGCCACCGCGACGATGCTCGGCTCGGCGCTCGCAACCGTCGCTGTCGGGGGCTGGGGCCATCGCTTTCGCTCGCGCCGGCTGCTGCGCGGTGCGGCGTTGCTGATGGCCGCCACCGGCATCGGCTTCGCCGGCTTCTCGTCGTTCTGGCCGCTGCTGCTGGTGGCCTTCGTCGGCACGCTCAACCCGAGCTCGGGCGACGTGAGCGTCTTCCTGCCGCTCGAGCACGCGCGCCTCGCCGCAGCGGCGAGCGGCTCGGCACGCACGGCCCTGTTCGCGCGCTACAGCCTGTTCGGTGCGCTGTGCGCCGCCTTCGGCGCGCTGGCCGCAACGGTGCCGGCATGGCTCACCGCGCACGGCATCGCGCCGTTGGTGGCGCTGCGATCGATGTTCGCCCTGTACGGGGCCATCGGCCTGCTGGTGTGGTGGCTCTACCGGCCGCCACCGGCCGCGGCGGCCACGGGCGACGGCGAAGATCCGGCCGAGGTCGCGGAGCCGACGGTGACGCCGCTCGGCCCTTCCCGACGCATCGTCGTGCGTCTGGCGGCGCTGTTCAGCGTCGATGCTTTTGCCGGCGGCCTGCTGGTCAACTCGCTGCTCGCGTTGTGGCTGTTCGAGCGCTTCGGCCTCTCGCTCGGCCAGGCCGGCGTGTTCTTCTTCTGGGCCGGGTTGCTCGGCGCGGCGTCGCAGCTCGCAGCGCCGCGAGTGGCGCAGCGCATCGGCTTGCTCAATACGATGGTGTTCACGCACATCCCGGCCAACGTGTGCCTGGTGCTCGCAGCCTTCGCACCGAGCTTGTCCGTCGCGCTCGGCCTGCTGTTCGTGCGCGCCGCGCTTTCGCAGATGGACGTGCCGACGCGTACCGCCTACGTGATGGCCGTTGTCACGCCCGCCGAGCGCACCGCGGCTGCCAGCTTCACAGCCGTGCCGCGCAGCCTCGCCGGTGCGCTGAGCCCGACGCTGAGCGGAGCGCTGTTCGCGGCCGGCTGGATCGCCGCGCCGCTGATCGCCTGCGGCCTGTTGAAGATCGCCTACGACCTCACGCTGTGGCGCGCCTGCCGGCGCGACGCGC
>Ga0209512_1003972_pt1 | contig 13387 bp, 13 predicted proteins | sample frozenSSSSmetaG_FD_184142 | JGI IMG/M metagenome (GOLD analysis project Ga0209512, IMG submission 184142) | Glacier valley bacterial and archeal communities from Borup Fiord, Nunavut, Canada, to study Microbial Dark Matter (Phase II) -... | ecosystem: Environmental > Aquatic > Freshwater > Ice >... | reverse complement strand
TTAGGGATTTTTTTGCCTTAAAAGACAAATAGACCTAACCTGTTAGGGTTTGGCCTGGAGAATATTCTTATAAGAATGGCGTTGTTTGGAGAAAAAGAGGGGTTCATATTGCGCCATTATTTCACAGAATATCTAGTAAATTACTTATATAAAACCTAGTTAAAAGCCCATGAACAGGATCGAACTGTTGACCTCATTCTTACCAAGAATGTGCTCTACCGACTGAGCTACATGGGCAAAAAAAAAGATGCCTGGAGTGGGAGTCGAACCCACACGGGTGATTAGCCCAATGGTTTTTGAGACCACCGCGTCTGCCATTCCGCCACCCAGGCACATTCTTATTATATCATAATTATAACAATAATGTGCCACGTTTGCAAACCACAATTGAGCCTCAAAAAGACTTTTGGCTGAGTTTGCAGAAATTAAGGCTAGATGGTATCATTTGCCCCGTCAAAACCCCGGTAATACCATATTACCAATCAACAAAAGTAACAATAGGTTTGGAGGCGGCTTGGCTTGTTAGATGAAAAAGCAAAAGGGTTTACGGTCTGGTTTACCGGGCTAAGTGGGGCGGGCAAGTCCACCCTGTCCCAACTTCTGGAAAGCGTCCTGCGGGAGCGTGGGCAAAAGGTCGAAGTTTTGGATGGCGATGTAGTGCGTACCAATCTATCCAAAGGGCTGGGCTTTTCCAAAGAAGACCGCGATACCAATATCCTGCGAATTGCATTTGTGGCAAATTTACTCACCCGCAACGAGGTAGCCGTAATTGTAGCGGCAATCTCCCCCTACCGTGACATCCGCCAGGAAGCCGCCAAGCTAATCGGTAATTTCGTGGAGGTTTACGTTAAATGCTCGATTGAGGAGCTTACCCGGCGCGATGTAAAAGGCTTATATGCCAAAGCCTTGCGCGGGGAGTTGCCTAACTTCACGGGTGTTTCCGACCCCTACGAAGAACCCCTAAACCCGGATGTAATTGTGGATAGCGAAAAAGAAACTGCCGCAGAAAGTCTTATTAAAATTGTCGGGAAATTAGAATATTTGGGTTATTTAACCCCTTTAGCGGAGCAAACTACCAGATGAATGAACCAAAGTTAATTGCGCCACACGGCGGTCAACTTATCAACCGCCAGATTGCCGCCCCCACCGAGGAAGAACTAACGGGGTTGCACCAGATTGAAATTAACCTGCGGGCCGTAAGTGACCTGGAACTAATTGCCAACGGCGCGTTTAGCCCGTTAGAGGGCTTTATGGACGCGGCGAACTATCGGCGGGTGGTAGAGGAGATGCACCTGGCAAACGGGCTGGCCTGGTCTTTGCCGATTACCCTGTCCGTTTCCAAAGAAAAGGCCGATACGCTGGTTGAAGGTGAGAAAATTATTTTAAGTTATAAAAAGCGTCCCGTAGCCTTGTTTTATCTGACTGAAAAGTATAGCTATAACAAAGAACTTGAGGCTCAAAAGGTCTATCGTACCACCGACGAAGCCCATCCCGGAGTTAAAGCGGTCTATCAGCAGGAAGAAATTTTATTAGGTGGCAAGATTGAGCTTTTTCGCAAGCGCGACCCCGAAGCTCCTTTTGCACCCCACTTTCGCGAACCAGCTCAGACCCGTCAGATATTCGCCGATAAAGGTTGGAAAACGATAGTAGCCTTCCAGACCCGTAACCCCGTCCATCGCGCCCATGAATATATCCAGAAAACCGCGATGGAGACCGTAGACGGCCTTTTGTTGCATCCGTTGGTAGGTGAGACCAAAAGCGATGATGTTCCGGCGGACGTGCGAATGGAGTGTTATGAGGTATTGCTGGAGAAATATTATCCGGCGAACCGGGTGCTACTTTCGGTTTTCCCGGCGGCAATGCGCTATGCCGGGCCGCGCGAGGCTATTTTCCACGCTATCGTCCGCAAAAACTACGGTTGCAGCCATATTATTATCGGGCGTGACCATGCCGGGGTGGGCAGCTACTACGGAACTTACGATGCCCAATTGATTTTCAAGGAATTTGAACCTTCTGAATTGGGTATTCAGCCAATGTTTTTCGAGAATAGCTTTTTTTGCCGGATTTGTGGCAATATGGCTTCGACCAAGACCTGCCCGCACACTGCCGATAACCATTTATTATTAAGTGGCACTAAAGTACGCGAGATGTTAGCGGCGGGGGAATACCCACCCTCGGAGTTCAGTCGCCCCGAAGTCGCCGAAGTCCTGGTTAGAGCCTATAGCTCGGCTAAACCTAGTAATTAGCTAGAAAATCACATTATTTTACACTGGAACATAGAAAAATCGACAAAAAACAGTTGCTCATTTTGATAAAGCAACTCTTGATGCAGTGGGTGGCAAGCTGCTTTGAAGGGGTCTCCATAACCATATCTTAGCATAAATTAAATTGAGCCGCTTTCCAGTTTTGGTTGGCTACCCAAGTAATCATAGAGTATAATCAGTTTGCAGGTTCAACATAATAATGGAAATTGGGCAAGGGGTGTATCAGTGCAGTCAGTCGTAATTGATTTACCAGAGGATATTTACAGCAAATATAAGCAGCGGGCCGAACAAATGCAGCGAACCGTTGAGGCGGAGATTATTGAAGTTATAGCAAAAGCCACGCCCGCTAAAGATGAATTAAGCACAGAATTAGAAGGGCTAGTAACCCAACTTGCTTTTTTGGAAGACAAGGCTTTAACCAGGATTGCTCAAAGTAAATTCCCTAAAAAAAATTCTATCAAAATTGAATCCTTGCATTTCAAGCGGCAAAATGAAGGTTTTGATGAGGTTGAAAACAGCCAACTAGCAGCTTTGATGAAGAAATTTGAGCGTTGGTTTGTGTTACGCAATGAAGCACTTGGCTTATTAATGCAAAGTTCGCTCGGCGATAAATCACCGAGCTAATATAACCAAGCCAGCTAAAGCTGGCTATTAACCACCCAAGTGCCCTTAAATCAAGCTTTTTAGTCCCTTTCAAGGGGCTTCGTTGAATTAGCACGGCGGCTTCAGCCCCGTGCATACCTAAATTGAGGTATTTTTCAAAATCAAATAGAGCTTGGACATTATGTTATAATCAGGCTCTAATCATTTAGGATTTTCGATAGTAATAAAGTTGGACTTTATTAACTCCTGATTATTTTAACCAACAACTAACATCCAATAACCAACAACCAACTAGAAAGGTGGGCAAGCGTGACTACTTCTGGGCTACCCTTTAAGGAAACCCGGCGTTTTGTGGTGCATGGCCGAATGCCCCAACAACGTACCCCCCATAGTGGTTTTTTCAGTGTTAGCATAAAAGAAGATAGCTACTATTTAGCGTTTAGCGAACGTTCCTTGTTATTACGGGAAGGGGCGCGGGGTGGCAAGACCCTGGAAATATTACTTTATTTTCTGAATAAAGGCTACTTCCAGAATAAAAGACTGATTGAAACCGTTGGCTTTACCGACATGGAAGATAAAGTTGAGCTTTATATCCAGTACGCCCGTCTACCCGCCATTGACCCCAAATTGCTTGAAATCATCCGGCAGGAAATCTTGCAACGAGCCGAATTTGCCCGAACCGAGTTTATGGATAAGCGCGAACCACAGGCCAGTTTTGACCAGTTACGTTATGAATTATGCGACAAGCCTATCACCTATATTGAGTTTAATCCCGAAAAAGCCTTACTCCAGATTAAGGCCCGCGCCCCTTTCCCGCCTTCCGTGCCCCCTAGTGCCAGCACCAAAAGAGCCCGTCAGACCTATTTTAACGAATATGAAGATATGCTTTGCTCGGAGACCGCCAACTATATTATCAAAGCCAGCGAAATATTACCCCAGCTTGAAACGGTAGAGATAGTGTTAACCCGTATGGAGCCCGACCCGGTAGAAGGCTTGCGTTTGGTGCAAGAGCGCGGAATGTCGGCTAAGGAAAGCGGGTCACGTTTGTTTGGGAAGCGGGTGGAGGAAATTCCTCTGGAAAGCAAAAAAGAGCGTAAACAACGGGAAAAAGAGGAGGCAAAACTCGCCAGGGAAGAAGCCAAAAAGAAAAAGCAATTCACAATGGCCCGCCACGAGGCCAGCGACGTACTTTTCGACGGTAGCTTGCCTTATGAAACAACTTTATTAACCAGCCGGGTCACCGCCCTTGAATTTAACGCCCTAAACCGTAGTAAGGTGAACTATAGTGCCCGCAAAGCTCTGGAACAATTCGAGTTACGGCTAAATTGCGATGATGAAAATTTGGCTATACTGCCAGTAGAAGCGGTTTTTGAAGCACCCTCGGAACGCCTGGGCTAATGCTAGGGCTGGCGGCAGATTTCCAGCAAGTCCACCAGCAGGGCATAGGCCGTTTGGGAAACCTGACCATCATGCTGCACCACCGATAAGCGACCCATAACATCGGTATAAAGCGTCAATAGCCCACCCGTCCCGAACATTGAGGCCATAAAATCGGTAGGGTCAAACTCTTGCAAACTCACCCTGGCGAACAACTCCTCATCATCCAACCCGTCCACCCACTCAGCCTCGGCTACCTGTTTGACAATTTTACCGCGCGCCGCCGCCCACTTTACCAACCGGGGCAAGTCCGCCAGATTAACAACCTGTCGCTCTACCAGAAGGGGGGTGATTTCGGCCTCTAATAAAACGTTTGCCAGGGCCGCCACCTTTGCCGCCGCGTCCCAACCAAGCAAATCGTGGGTAGGGTCGGCCTCGGTAATCCCCAGCATTTGGGCCGCCGCTAAAGCCTCCTCAAAGCTACGCCCCGCCGCCAATTCTTCCAGAATAAAGTTGGTAGTGCCGTTCAGGATGCCCCGAAACCCCCTTATCCGGCTAAAAGGCAAAGTACGCTCTACCAGATTAAATATTGGCGTGCCATCCATCACCACCCCTTCAAAACGGAAACATAACGCTTGGTTGGCACTCAATTCCCGCAGTCGTTGCAAAATCGGGAAATGGGCAATCGGCCCTTTATTGGCGGTGATTACGTGACGACCAGCCAGCAGGGCGGTTTCCAGGTGTTGCCCGGCAGGTTGACCACTTTCGGGGTTTAGGGTGGTAAGTTCTAGCACCACATCCGCCGGACAGTTCGCCACAAAATCCAGAATGTCGGCTTCGCTCTGGGGTTCGTGAGGCGGGCGACCCTGCAAAAGGCTGGCTAAATCCAGCCCTTGCTCATTGACAAGCTTAAAATTGCGGGTTATTACCCCGCAAATCCGACTCTCAAAAGGTAAGTCCCGCTCTTTTTCCAGGAGCAATTGTACAAAAGCTTGCGCGACGCTGCCAAACCCTACCAACGCTAAACGAAAAACAGGACGTTCTCCCACATGACGTTTAACAGTCAAACAGGCTTCTCCCTGACCCAAACTAATTAAGTTTTACTAAAGATAAGTGCGGAATAGAAGGGTAATCAAGCTGGAATTTTAAGGAGGAGATGACCCCATTCCCCAAATATGCTACGCCAAAAATGTGTAATGCTATTCTACAACCCTGTGACTATAAATTCAACTTCTTTCTATGCTATAATTTGATGGGTTTAGCTGGAACTGTTTCTCTGAAAAATAAGCAGGGTACTACAAGCAGAGCAAAAGAAGGAGACCTGAATATGTCCCAACCACCTTATGGCCCGCCCCCCGGTAACTATCCGCCACCCCCACCCGGAGGATACGGCCCGCCCCCTGGTGGCCCACCACCCGGAGGTTATGGCCCACCCCCAGGAGGATATAGTGGCCCTCCTCCCGGCCCACCGCCTCCAGGATATGGCCCTATCCCTGGTGGTTTTTCTCGTGAGATGATAACTACCACTCTGAGTTTTGAAGGTCAAAAGGTAGTGCGTTATCTGGGGGTGGTGCGCGGTATTACCGTCCGCAGCCGTAGCATTATTGGCAACATCGGAGCCGGGTTTCAATCGTTGGTCGGCGGTAAAATCAGCATCTACATTGAGCTTTGTGAAAAAGCCCGCGAAGAAGCTTTCGACCTGATGGTGCAACACGCCGCCCAGATGGGAGCCAACGCGATTATCGCCATGCACTATGACGCTAACGAGGTCGCTGATGGCATTACCGAAGTGTTGGCCTATGGCACGGCGGTGGTGCTGGCTCCCGACGACGGCAAACGCTAAAATAGTAACGAGTGCCGAGTCGAGGGAGTCAGGATTCAGTAAGAATTTGTAGGAGGATGCTCCGTCATCCGATGGTCTCTATCGCAGGACAGAGCCTGCTCCTACAATAACTCCTGATTATCCTGCTCATAATTGTTAATATTTTACTGACGGCTGGTAGCTAAAGGCTCACAGCTTACCGAAAACCGATAACCGATAACCGATAAATGGAAACCGTTAATGATAAAAGTACATCCTGATTTACCACCCTTACCCCTACGTGAAAGAGCCTGGGAATGGCTGCAATTTTACGGGGTAACGGTAGTGGTTAAAAATCCGAGTAGCACCAGAGGCGGTGGTCTATGGTGGCCCGACAAAAAGCTGGTGGAACTGGAAACCGCCCAGGAAGAAGCCGCCATCCACGAACTGGCCCACGCCTGGTGGCAGGAACGCCGTGAAGACCCGGCGGTGCGGAATACCTTCTCGGCGATGGTAAAAAAACTCTCAGAAGAAACCGACTCCCGTTTTCACCGAGCCCAGGAATTGGCCTACGTCTACGAACACGGCGACCCTAGCACAGGCTTTAAGGGTATGTTTGAGCCAAACGGCACGGTGATAGATTGGGAGCAATACGCCGGACTAGCCAGTGGCGTGATGGGGCGGCCTGCTTTGTTGCCGGATTATATTCGGGGCTTTTACGCCGAGTTATTTGAGTGATTACTCCCCAGCCGTAAACGGCGGGGCATCCAGGGGCGAACCCACGCTCTGTAATCCCAGAGCTTTGATATTTAAGGCGGCATTTAGGTCACGAGAAATATGCAGATTGCAACTCGGACAATTGAATATCCGTTCAGACAGGGGCATCTTTTGCCGATGCCCACAACTGCTACAATCCTGACTCGTGTAGGCCGGGTTAACCTTGATAAAAATTCTGCCAGCTTCTGCCGCTTTGCAGCGCATCAGATCAAAGAAACTAGACCACGCCGCATCGCTGATACTTTTGGCAAGCAAGTGGTTGTGAATCATACGGTTAAGGCGCAAATCTTCCACGAAAATACTACCATAGTTATTGACAACCTTGCGGCTGTGCTGGTGAGAAAAGTTAGAACGCTTGAACCCAATCCGTTCATGAGTTCTGGCTACAGCCTTGCGCCGGAATTTGCGCTCTGGCGTTCCTTTAACTTCTTTAGAGAATTTGCGTTGAACCTTAGCCAGTGTCTTTTCTTCCTTACGAAAAAAGCGGGGGTTCTCAATCTCAGTACCATCACTGAGGGTAGCAAAGGTTGTAAGGCCAACGTCAATTCCAACCTCATTTTCGAGTTCTGGCAAGTGTTTAGGTTCAACTTCAACCGAAAAACAGGCATACCATTTAGCGGTAGCACTCCGCCTTATAGTGAGGGTTTTAATCACCCCTTCTAGCGGGCGGTGCAATACCAACTTGATATTGCCTATTTTGGAAACTTCAAGGCGGTTGTCATTCAGCTTAAAACCGCTTTGGGTAAAAGTAAGGCTATCATATCGTCCGTAGCCTTTGAACCGGGGGTAGCCAACTTCTTTTTCACCAGCTTTGACACGGCGAAAATAAGCTTTGAAAGCCAAATCTACCCGCTCGGTGACATTTTGAAGTACCTGACTGTGGACGGTGGAAAGGGCAGGGCGGGAAAGTTTGAGTACCGGAATACGCCTCTTGGTTTCGTAGTAAGAGGCGGTGCGGGTTTCATCTTCCCAAACCTTTTTACGAAAGGCCAAAGTATCGTTGTAAAGCCACCGACATTCTTCAAGAGCCGCTTCCAACTGGTGAAGGGCGCGTTTATTGGGGAATATTCTGTAGATAAAAGCTTTTCTCATAAGAACAATTATACTGTATCTTTAGGCAAAAGTTAAAGGTGTAGCCTAAACAAGATCGCCTTATACCCACATACCTAAAGGTAGAGGCTTACGGCGGGTTAGCTAAAAATATGGGATTTTTTGGATTTAGCGATAAAGAGCCTGAGCTGGATGATGCCGATAGTTGGGCAGACGCTACCGCCGCCTATCGCGCCGGACTAGCCACCGCCCGCCAATGGCAGCCTGATGCCCGTACCGCGCTCACCGAAGCCACCGAGTACCCTCCCGCCCATATCAATAATGAGGGAGAGTGGGAAATTTATTACTGGTCAACGACGGGGGTAAAAGGGCTATTGCTTTTTCTGGACGAAGGTTTAGGGTTATTGCGGCAGGAAGAATGGGGCAGCTTTTATCGGGACGTAGCGGTAAGAGTTGGCACTGAGTTTCTCGACCCACATGGTTTTAGCTATACTCAGGAAGTCAGCCAACCAGGGCCAGAGGGTTTGTCATTTGTATTCCGCAAGTCTAATCCCGGCAGCTTAACTCAATTTGTAGATGTTCAAATTTCCACCTCGGTAATGCTTACCCCGCCACCCCGCCGTTTTACAATTAATTTGGTGCAGAATCCCGGTGAAAGACCACTCTTTGGGGCAAGTGGCGGCTTTGAGGCGCGCCTGAGTGCTATTCTGCCTAATGCCAAACCCGACTTCTGGTGGAGCTTCAAGGACGAAAGCGAGTACGAAGCCCGCCTCCGCGAAGCCTTCAGCCAAACCGTCGAATATGGCCTCCCCGCCTTTCGGAACTAATAACAAGTTCTGTTGGTAGGGGTGGGTTTCCAACCCACCCGGTAAGGTTATCCCCTGAGTACAGGCGGGACAGGTAAACCTTGTCCTACAGTTATTCCTTTAGTTCTATAATCCAATGTATTTAAAATCAAAAGAGACGTAGTTTCCTACGCCTCTTGACCCAAATTCCAATTTTGGATTTTCATCCCACAACCGACAACTGACTACCGAAAACCGTTTAGTCTCTGCTCTGGAAGGACATCAAAATCTGAATAACGAACAGGAAGATGTTCAAAATATCCAGATAGACCCCGATAGTGATAGCGATAGCATTACCAACAGTGTTTTGAACCTTCTTAGCCCGTTGAATGTCGAAAATCAGATAGAAACTGAAAATCAATACCCCGGCATACATAATCACGCTATATAAAAACGTGCTATGCAGGAAGATATTCAAGACCATAACAATAAGTAAGCCCAGCACTGCCACAAACAGATAAGGAGCCCAGCCGCTAAAATCTTTCTTGGTAGTCCAGGCATAGAAGCCCAGCCCAAAGGTTAATGCCCCGGTTATCATTAGAGCTTGCAAGATAATCCCGGAGTTGCCACTAACCACCAAAATCTTCATCAATGGGGCAATCGTGATGCCCGTGACAAAGGTGAAGCCATATAGCATCACAAAGTTGATACCGGGCCTGTCGCGCAAGGCATAAGCCCCAATCATCAAGCCAATTTCAAGGATAAACCACAGAATTGAGCTACCGCCACCAAAGCGATACTCGTCATGTTTGAGTATGTTAACCCCGGCATAAACCCCTGCCGCCGCCGCCAAAATCGAGAAGGAGGTGAACCACATTACCTTCTGAATCAAGCTATTGCTCTCAACGGCAGTCATCTGATTGTAAGCGACGGGTTGTCCGCGCCACATGGGTTGGTTTTGATTGCCCCCGCCGCGATTATTTTGATTGTTCCACATTTTTCTATTCTCCTCGCTCTACACTACTAAAGCGAACCCATTATACCGCAAAATTATTATTGAGATAAGCTTTTTCCTACTTCTCGCTATAGTATACGGCAATTCAGCCCAAAAGTTTCATTAGGACTTCCTTAATTGTGGTCAATGGAAATCCAAAATCAGAAAACTTATAAGCTGATAGAGATGGAGGTACATCCCTACGAAATTGCCAATACCGGGCGGCCAACAGGTCGCCCCTACGAAATTGTCCTTTTCCCTACCATTTTATACCCCCATGATTTTCGATTTTAGATATTCGATCTTTGATATAAAAAGAGGGTGTGATATATACCCAAAATACAAACCTAATGTTATATAATAATGTTACAATTAAGCGCAACCTGAGTTCAAAACGTTCGTTTAATTAAGCAAGCGGTTGTATGTTTGGTTTAACAACAAAGGTTTAAAAAATGAAAAGTCTTAGCCTGAATGCTGTTAAGTTATTGCCAATCCTTTTGCTTTTCTTCCTAGGTACTACCATCTTTTCTAGCACCACTTTTAACCCGGTTGGCGCAAGCCTTTTTGCCGATTTCGCCTTTGGTAGAATCTGGACTACCACCGATTTGCCTGTAGCCAGTGGCACAGTTCGGGCAAGCTGGGTGTGGGGCCCCGCCCCGCGTTATTCGATTTATGAACCCTATCGGGACGCACCCGGTAACAAACGACTGGTGCAATATTTCGACAAAAGCCGCATGGAAATCACCAACCCCAATGCTAACCCTAACGATAACTGGTTTGTGACTAACGGGTTACTCTGCCGAGAGATGGTGCTGGGTCAGGTACAGGTTGGCGATAACGAATTTGAGAAACGCCGCCCTACCAACTTCCCGGTAGCGGGCGACCTGGACAGCCCCACCGGGCCGACCTACGCCACCTTCAACCCCTTAGCCTCGCTAAACAATGACCGCCGCAATTCCCCTATGATGGGATATGTAGTACAGACCCTCAGCCGCGACGGGCAGATTGGAACAACCGAAACCTATTCCCAGAAGGTCAGTTATGCCTTCTACGAAAACAAACTAGGGCATAATATTCCTGACATATTTGAAAATTGGATGAATAATCTGGCAAAGCGCGGAGTAAGCTGGCAATATGCCCTGGGATTGCCCCTGACCGAGCCTTTTTGGGCCAATTTCAAAGTGGCGGGGGTAGAGCGGGAAATTCTGGTGCAACTATTCGAGCGGCGCACCCTCACCTATGACCCTCAGAATAGCCCCGAATGGCAGGTGGAGATGGGCAATATCGGGCTGCACTATTACTCCTGGCGATACAACACTATTCCAACAACCTCGATTGGCGATGGCGCGACCAGCCTTTATGGGCTGGATCCCGAAGAAATCGCCTTTTTCAGCCTGATAAACCAGTATCGGCAGGCTAACGGCAAACCGACCCTTGCCCTGAACTCAACCCTGACTAACGCCGCCCACTGGATGAGCCAGGATATGGCTGACAAGAATTATTTTGGTCATACCGACTCGCTAGGGCGTGACCCGTTTACCCGGTTGGCAGCTTTTGGCTATACCGCGAATGTTTGGAAGGGTGAGAATCTGGCGGCGGGCTACAAAGTAGCTTCAGGGGCGATGCTGGGTTGGCAAGCTTCCCCCGCCCACAACGAGAATATGCTACAGGAGAATTTCCATACCATCGGTATTAGTCGGGCCTATAACGCCCTTTCAACCTACAAATGGTATTGGGCTACCGAGTTCGGTGGGCAGTAAATCGGTGGTCGGTGGGCAGTTGTCGGTTAAAAGTAACGAGTAACGAAGTCCGTAGGAGCAGGCTCTGTCCTGCGATATTCATCGGATGGCGGAGCATCCTCCTACAATTGTTCTATCCTGTTTATCCTGTCCATCCTTGTGAATATAAAAAGGGTAGGCACGGGGACCTACCCCTACGAAATTCCTTTCTTTATTATGACTCCTGACTCCTGACTCCTGACTTCTCCTTCATCCTTCCAGCGAGGGAAAGTTGCCCCGAAAGTTGGTCTACAAACTGACGGGCCACCCGCCCACTCCGCCCGCTATGGCTCAATTCCCACTGGAGGGCTTGGCGTTTGAGCAGTTCGCGCTCCATCTGGATATTAGCCCGGTCTGCCAGAGCGTAAACAATATCCAGATATTGGCGTTGGTTGGGCGAGACAAAGGTAATCAACAAGCCAAAGCGGTCACTGAGCGAGAGTTTTTCTTCAACCGTATCCCAGGCCGCAATTTCCCCCTGGTCACCCGCGTGGGGATTATCGCTAAACTGCTCCATGATAAGATGGCGACGGTTGGAAGTGGCATAGATTAGCAAGTTGTTAGGGCGGGCCTCAATACTACCTTCCAGCAAAGCCTTGAGGTCTTTATAGACAATCTCGTCTTCCTCAAACGAAAAATCGTCCACAAACAGGATAAATTTCTCGCGCCGCCCCCGAACCTGCCGGACAATCAGGGGATAATCGCCCAACCAATCCTTATGAACCTCAATTAGCCGCAAACCCTTCTCCCCGTAGCGATTGAGCAACCCCTTGACCGTCGAGCTTTTACCAGTACCCCGCGCCCCATATAACAAAACATTATTAGCCGGAAGTCCTGCCAAAAATTGCTCGGTATTCTGGACAATCAAACCTCGCTCAAGTTCATAGCCAACCAAATCTTCCAGCCGAATGGGGTCAACCTCAGCGATGGGCTCAAATCCGGCGGTAGCCCGTTGCCAGCGAAAGGCCATATTCCGGGCCAATTCATCCACGCCGACCTGAGCATAATAATCCGCCAGTTCATCTACCAAAAGCGGCCAGTTGGTGGTGGTAGCCAGTCTTCGTTTAAAGGTCAGGAGGTAACTATCGCTGGGGGTAGGGTGGGCCGAGGATGGGTCAAAATGGTCCCAGGCTGGAAGATTGGGCTCATCCAGCGAATTTCGGGCGATTTCAGCTAACGTGGTTGAATTCACCACGAAAAATTTGTAAAGAATAGTAAGGTCGCGTTGGGCTGCCGCCAGGGTGGTTGGCCCTATCGGTAGACCCGCCTTGCGTGAGAAGGGGTTATTTGAGGCCAGGATACGATCCAGCAAATGGTTCTGCAAAACATCGCCCACCATTTCGCCTTCGTAAAATTCAGCCGCTCCCGCTAACAACTCAAACAACTTAGCATAAGCCTGACCAATTTCGTCTGGCTCGATGTCAGGCGGGCGGAAGGAGCGCAACAGCTTCAAGTAAACCTGCCCAATTTCGTCTTCAAAAACGTCACGGAATAGTAGTAATTGGGGGGCCTGTCCGGCAAGTTTGTGCAGTACCTTCATTAAACAGATTCTCCTCGGCAGTTTTTCGCTAAAAATGGGAAGGTTGGTAGGCTCGTGGCCTAATTTTAACATAATTCTAAACCACAGGTAGGAAAAAGTTAACCAGAAAGAGTTTGTTAAACTATTGACAAAGTTTTCATATCAGGGCATACAAAAATCCTTAATAAGGACAGCGTTGCAACCTGGAGAAAGGGGCGCGGATAATATAAGGTTGCCTAAAGGTTAAAAAGTTGTAGGGGTGGGTTTTGTATTCACCTTTACAACCTTTTTAGGTTATAATTATCTCCTGTAAACTATAGGAATTAAGAAGTAAAATTCAGGAGTAGAATATGAGCCAGATACGAACTTTTACCGCAGTCCTAATCAAGGAGGAGGATATGTATATCGCCCGTTGCCCGGAGTTAGGCACAGTCAGTCA
>Ga0209512_1003970_pt1 | contig 13398 bp, 9 predicted proteins | sample frozenSSSSmetaG_FD_184142 | JGI IMG/M metagenome (GOLD analysis project Ga0209512, IMG submission 184142) | Glacier valley bacterial and archeal communities from Borup Fiord, Nunavut, Canada, to study Microbial Dark Matter (Phase II) -... | ecosystem: Environmental > Aquatic > Freshwater > Ice >... | reverse complement strand
ATAAAAACAATATAATTCACATAAAAAAGCAGGGTTTATAGCCCTGCTTTTTTTTATGTAATATTTTCGTAAATGCCTGTAATTTTGTGAATTAATAACCTACTTTTGTCAAAGATTTTATCTATAACTCCTTCAGCAATTGAACTTTTTATGAAAATTTTAAATAAATCAGCCTATCTGATATTTTTTTCTATTATACTATTCAATACTATAATAGTAGCTCAGCCACTAGCTCCTAATTTACAAAACTGGAATATTAAGGCAGCAAAATGTATTGATGGTGATGGAGATGTTGAACTTCAAAATAGTTTTTTAAATGGAGTGGATTATACAAAAAAAATAACACTTGCTCCAAACATAACAAAAACCATAATAATACAATTACCAGCACTTCAAAACAATGGTATGTTTGTTTTTTCAATCGAAAACAATATGCTTGATGTGGCAATAGGGTATTATTATTCGGATGACGGAATAACCTGGAGTTCAGCACAATCTCTTTATAGTACTCAAACAGATAATCAATTACAAAAAATAGATATTCCTAAATCTCAGAGTAACAAATGGATGAAATTTACTTTTAAAAATAATAAATCAAATAGTCCTATCTTAAAAGAATTTGGTTTATATGAATTTAGATTATCTGGGAGACATAATTATTTTTTGGTTCTCGGTGCATCTATTACAGCATCGGCAGGAGGCTTAACTGATTGGCGGCAATCTATTCAAAATAAATTTCCAACAGATAATTATAACCCTATGGTATTCAATTGGGCTGTAAGTGGTTCAAAAACTGTTGATCTATATAATAAGATTGATGAATTTTTAGGACAGCATCCTTATGCAGCGTATGTACTTGTGGAAACAGGTGGCAACGATGTAACAACTACCAGACCACTAATTTACGGTAGCAATGACACCTACATTACTACTATGGATACAAGAATAAGAACTATAATTCAAAAAATAATAAGCGCTGGAAAAATACCTGTTTTCTGGAGGTTAAGTTTTAGGGATTATAAAAATGTATTTCCAGTAAACCAGGGAAAAAATCAAGAAAACGGTTCTTTACCATATAATTTCACAGTTGATAAAATTATAAAAGACCTTACCCCAGATTTTTATAACAATCTGGAAAGGAGGGGAATGGTTGATTTTTATTCCTTCACACTTAATAATCAAAGTTGGCTTCAATCTGATGGTATCCATTTCAATCCAACGGATACTTATCATATTCGAGATTGCTGGATAGATAATGCCATTAAGTATATTTATAAGGGCACACGAACAAATCCAATTCCATATAACGAATACGTTGCTAACCTTACAACATTGGCAACTAACGCAGTTGGTGTTGCTGAAAGTTCTAAAACCGATAAAGATATATATAATGCAAGAATATTAGTTGAACAGATTGCTGATACGCCAACTCGAATTGCATTACTTGACAGATTAGATAATATTAATAATCCGCAACCTAAAATATTTTATTTAAAATCTACAGGTGACATTTCAGATATAAATAGTTGGGGAAGCAATACAGATGGAACTGGTACTATACCATTAAATTTCACCAGTAATTCGCTCACTCTGAATATTAATAGAGAGGCAACCATAAATAATAATTTTATTGCAAACGGTTTAAATTCAAAGCTTGTACTCAACAAAAATAAAAATTTAATTATAATGCCTTCCGCTAATCTGAATTCTGTTTTAGATTTAGAAGACGGTTCGACGCTTGATAATCAAAGTACCAATCAAGTAACTTTTGGAAATATTTCACCAACATCCACTGTAATATTTTCAGCAGATGCCACTATACCAAGTATTTCATTCGGGAAAATTACTTTAGCGGGTAGTAATACAAAGAAAAAATTGAACTCTGGTACTTTACATGTTGCTGGTGATCTTTTAATTAAAGATCAAATTGATTTTTCAACTTCTGCTTCTGATAATATTATTGATCTAAAGGGGAATTTAACTTGTCAACAAAACATAAATACTTCAGATAAAAAATTTTTAAATTTTGTTTTCAGTAGTTCAGGCAATCAATTATTAAGTTCAATTGGGATTAATGCCTTATTTAATTCAGTTAATCTTACTTCAGGCACAAAACTTAATTTAGATGCAAACACTAAGCCTGAAATAGGATCATTAATATTAAACGATGGAAGTAAATTTACTATTGGAAATAATACTATATCCATTACCACCAGTTTAAATCCAATTAATCAAAAAGGACAAATTGAAAGCAATGGTGGTTCAGTTAACTTCAATACAGTTTCAAATAGTTATTTTTATACATCTCCAACATCTAATCTCTTTAATGTATTAAATATTAATGCTCTTACAAATAATGTTTTTCTTTATTCCGATTTATCTTTAATTACTTCTTTAAAATTAAAAACAGGAAACTTTGATGTTACAAATGGTAATTTAATTTTACTTTCAAACAATTCTTCTACTGCAAGCATTCAAAAAGTAGAGGCTGGAGCATCCTTAAATGGCAAAATTACGGTGCAACGCTTTATCCCCACTCCTACTATAGATAACCAAGGATGGATTTTTGTTTCAAGCCCTGTTAAAAATCAAACTGTAAATAATTGGAACAATGCTCTATTAGAAGGACCTTGGAATGGTAAAATATCAAATGTTCAATATTTTAAAGAAAATTGGTTACCAAACCCATTATGGAAATGGAATAATATTTATAGTTTTCAAAACTTTGGATGGTTTGAAACAGTATCATTAACAGAAAATATTCAATGTGGGAAAGGTTATAAGTTTTTTTTATATAATAGTTTTTTTCAAGGGAACCCAACATTAATAAACACTGGTGATCCTATCATTGGCGATGGAAAAGATAATATTGCTACAGCTGGTGAGCAATTTATATTTCCAGTAACTTATCAGCTTGATGGGATAATAGGCTATGGAGGTGGTGGATGGAATTTAATTTCAAATCCATATCCTAGCTCTATCAGTTGGACAAGACAAGGATGGACAAAAACAAATATCGATAATGCCATTTATATTTGGAACCCTTCTAAAAAATCTTACGGAACTTTCATAAAAAATATTGGAACCAACGATGCATCTGGAAAAATAGCAAGCGGACAAGCGTTTTTTATTAAAGCCAATAACAATAATCCTGTATTAACTGCTAGTGAAGATGTTAAAACAGATACTATAGCTTCGTTTTTAAGAACTGAATCGGATGCAAGTGAGCTTTTAAGAATTTCTATTATAAATGATAAAGGAAATTCTGACGAGAATGTTTTATATAAAGATCCAACTTCTAATGATGCCTTTAATGGAAAATTAGATGCATTAAAATTGTTTGGGGAAGCTATCAATATTTCAAGTATAAAAAGCGACTCCATTAGCTTAAGTATTCATTCAATAAATGAAAATGTTGATGAAGTAAAACTATCAGTTTTAAATAATCGGATAGGAAAATTTTCTTTTTTAATAAACGGGGGAGATAAATTTTCAAAAGGGGATAGCATTTTTCTTTTAGATAATTTTTTACAGAAAAAAATACATTTAAAAGAAAACCTAAATTATAATTTTGAATTAACTAGTGATCCGATGTCCTTTAAAAATTCAAGGTTCGCAATTGTATTGCATTCAAAGGAAACAAGGCCTCATAATCTACCTACAGATTTTAAATTATTAATTCATTCCAATCCTGCTTTACAAAACATTGTTTTAAATGTACAAACTGATAATAATCAAGATGTAAGATTTTGATTAGCGATATGGTAGGTAAATTAATTTATGATAATTTGGTACCTGCTAAATTTTTAATGGACGAATTTAAAATCCCGGTTTCTTTAAGTAAAGGCATGTATATTTTATCTTGTAAGCAGGGGGATAAAGTAATTTATAAGAAAGTTGTATTAGAATAAAATATAATTCTTAATAGAATCTGTAAAAAAAACCACTCATTTCTGAGTGGTTTTTTATTTTATATGATAGCGATTTTAACAGTTTAAGTTTGTTAACGTGGTACTTTAACTGTAATATTTTTCTTTGGCAATAAGCTTTCAATTTCTTTAGAAAAAGCATCTTCAAAAGCGCCTATATAATAATAAAACTCCTTATAAGCACAAACATTTGCGTTTTTTCCTATATATCCTAAAGCCATATTAAAACAAAAGTCTGAAATCAAATAATTTTCTGTAAGGTGATGAAGAATATTTTTCTTTAAATCATTTCGTTTTTGATTTTTATTTTCACGAATAACTTTTTTAATAAACTTTAAATTTTCAAAAATAAAAACCTTTGCATGAGCATCTGAAAATTTTTGCAATGTTATTAAATATTCGATATGTTTTTGAATTTGATGCATATAAAATTTTATTGAAGTGGAATATAATTTTACTTTTATACAAATTAACAAAATAATAATTGGTAATATTAAATTTAATAATTCAAAAAATTACTATTGTAAGATTTTTCATAATTATTATTAATTTATTTTAAATAATATAAACAACTTAAAAAATTTAGTTTAATAAAAATAAATAATTGATTTCTCAAGGTACCGTCCAAAATCTCTTGTCTTTCTTTTATATTTGCAAACTATTTCAAAAAATCATTATCATAGCCATAACATAAAATTGAATGATAAAAACATCGAATAATACAAGAGATACAAGAATTTTTGATTTAATAAAAGAAGAAAAACACAGACAGGAATCAGGAATTGAGTTGATCGCTTCCGAAAACTTTACTTCCCCTCAAGTAATTGAAGCAATGGGAACTGTGCTTACTAATAAATATGCAGAAGGCCTACCAGGAAAAAGATATTATGGTGGTTGTGAAATAGTTGATCAGGTTGAACAATTAGCAATTGATAGAGCTAAAGAATTATTTGGTGCAAGTTGGGTAAATGTTCAACCTCACTCGGGTGCCCAAGCAAATGCAGCAGTTTTTTTAGCTTGCTTAAATGCAGGTGATAAAATTTTAGGATTTGACCTTTCTCATGGTGGTCACTTAACACATGGTTCTCCTGTTAATTTTTCAGGAAAATTATATTCTCCTTCATTTTATGGTGTTGAAAAAGAAACTGGTTTGATCAATTGGGATAAAGTTGAAGAAATAGCTCACCGCGAAAAACCAAAAATGATTATTTGTGGTGCGTCTGCTTATTCTCGTGATTGGGATTATGTTCGATTAAGACAAATTGCTGATTCTGTTGGCGCTTTATTAATGGCTGATATTTCTCATCCTTCTGCGTTAATTGCAAAAGGTTTATTAAACGATCCTTTAGAGCATTGCCATGTTGTAACTACTACAACGCATAAAACTTTACGTGGACCAAGAGGTGGAATGATTATGCTTCGCCATGATTTTGAAAATAATTTTGGAATTAAAAATCCAAAAGGAAATTTAAGAATGTTATCTGAATTATTAGATTCAGGTGTTTTTCCGGGTACTCAAGGTGGACCATTGGAACATGTAATTGCTGGTAAAGCAATAGCTTATTATGAAGCACTGTCGGATGAATTTGGAAATTATGCACGCCAAATTCAAAAAAATGCACAAGTAATGGCAAAAGCATTTTTAGATAAAGGGTATAAAATTATTTCAGATGGAACAGATAACCACTTAATGCTTATTGATTTAAGATCGAAAGATTTAACTGGTAAATTAGCTCAGGAAACTCTAGGAAAAGCAGACATTACTATTAATAAAAATGCAGTTCCATTTGATGATAAATCACCATTTGTGACTTCAGGTATGAGAGTTGGAACCGCTGCTATGACAACAAGAGGATTGCTAGAAAATGATATGCTGCGTATTGTTGATTATGTTGATACTGTTTTAATGAATCATGATAATGAAACCATCCTTAAAGGTGTGAAGAGTGAAATCAATACCTGGATGAAGGATTTTCCATTATATAAATAATAACAAAAAATAAAAAAGGGTGTCAGATATAAATATATTTGACACCCTTTTTTTGTTACCAAATTTTCGCTCTTTTCTTTTAGGCCTCTAAAGTTGCGTTAGATTTAAATTCAAATTTTGATTAAAAAAATTAAATATTTAAAAGGTAAACTATTTTTTTTAAATATTAAAAAAAATAAATTATCGAAAAAACGATATTGATATATTCATAAAATTATTTTTTTATGTGTATTGATAAGCCCACCAAATTAATACGATTTGTAATGGAAGTCTGAGCCAAAGAATCCATTTGGGTATTTTACTAAATTTACCGGAAGTGAGCATAAAAATATTCGCAGGGAAAATGGCAATAAATAATAAAATTATCCCCCACGACGACCAATTTCTAAGTTCAGGAATCAATAGCCCTGCTCCAAAAATGATTTCTGCAGCACCACTTAAATAATTAAGCAATACATGATTTGGTAAAAAAGGAGGCATCATTCTTAAATAAACCTTCGGTTTTCTAAAGTGATTAATTCCTGCAAGTATTAAGAGGGCTGACATTAAGTAAAGTAAAATATTCATTTGTTATTTTTTTTAGAGAAGATTTAAAAAAGAAGCAGATAATTACATGTTTAGTTTTCTATTTTTAAAATTCAAATATGATCGAAATAATAATTAAAAAATTCATTTATGTGATGTACGTAAAAGAATGATATTAAAACACTATACCAGTTATTTTTAAAAGTAAATTTTTCTCTTGAATAATTATTATGACCTTTGCAGTTTTAAAAATATATGGGTCGCAAAAAGGAAATTAGGTATATCGAAATCAACACACGGGAGAATATAATATTATCCGAAAATGAACTTTACACATGCATAAAAGGAAATTGGAATGAAAAATATTTTAAAAATAACAATCCAATTGTTGTTGAATTAGGTTGTGGAAGAGGTGAATATAGTGTTGGTCTTGCTGAAATATTTCCAGATAGAAATTTTGTTGGGATAGATGTAAAAGGAGAAAGGATGTGGATGGGAAGTACGATTGCAATAGAAAGAAAATTAAATAATGTTGCCTTTGTAAGAACAGAAATTCAATTTTTAAATAATTTTTTTTCTGACGAAGAAATTTCTGAAATCTGGATTCCATTCTCTGATCCACGACCAAAAACAAAAGAAGAAAAGCATCGGCTTAGCAATGCTAAGTATTTGCACTTATATAAAAAATTATTAAAACCTGAAGGATGGATAAATTTCAAAACAGATAATACCCTTCTATTTGAATATACTTTAGGCATTTTAAATGTTAAAGATTATCCTATTTACACAGAAATAAAAGAAACCAGTCCGGAAATAAAAGATTTAGAATTTACTTTTGATCTTTATAAATCAGGTTTAGAAGAGATACACCATGGTATTAAAACGAAATTCGAAGAAAAGTTTTTATTAAAAAACCAACCTATTCATTATTTAAGATTCAGATTTAAATAATTTTTATTGAAGTTGAATTGCTTCTAAATTTTATATGTTATAACATTGAATTATAATTTATTTTTATGAATAACAACGTTTTAGGTTTGCACCACATTACTGCAATAGCTGGTAATGCACAAAGAAATTTTGATTTTTATACCCATATTTTGGGTTTAAAGTTTGTTAAGAAGACTGTTAATTTCGACGATCCGCATACTTACCATTTTTATTATGGAAATTATAATGCAGAACCAGGCAGTATTTTAACATTTTTTCCTATGGAAAATATTTCTCAAGGAAGAAAAGGGTCTGGTCAAGCTACGGAATTTGGATTTTCTATTCCTGAAGATAGTTTACATTTCTGGTTAGATAGATTTGAAAAGAATGGAATAATTTATAATAAGGCTTCAAAGAAAATGGATGAGCAATACATTACCGTTTTAGACCCTGATGGTTTAAAAATGGAACTTACAGCTACAAAAAATATAGATTTTAGAAAAGGAAATACAAATTTAGAGATTAGTGAAAATGACGCAATAAAAGGTTTTCATTCTACCACCTTAACATTGAATGATATAAAGGCGACTGCTGATATACTAATAAATATTTTAGATTATAAATTGGAAAAGCAAGAGGTAAATCGTTATAGGTTTATCAATGAAAATAGTAATACAGCAAATATTATAGACCTTGTTGAATTACCAAATGAAAAACGTGGTCATGTTGCTGGCGGATCTGTCCACCATGTTGCTTTTAGAGTAAAGGATGATGAAACACAAATGAAATTACATCAGAAATTAGAGGATGCAGGATTAAATGTTACAGAGCAAATTGATAGGAATTATTTCCATTCGCTTTATTTTAGAGAACCTGGTGGAGTATTATTTGAAATCGCAACCGATAATCCTGGTTTTACTGTCGATGAAGCTTTTGAAAATTTAGGTAAGGATTTAAAACTTCCAAATAAATATGAATCAATGAGGGGAGAAATTGAAAAAAATTTACCTTCATTAAAGTAAATTATAAACTATACTATTTAAAAATCCCTAAAAGTGAAATAACTTTTAGGGATTTTTTATTTATTCTAAATCAGTGATTAATAAATTTTTATGTTTTATTTTTTTTTAATCCGCGGTTTCTGTGCGTAAGTAACATTGAAAGGTATATATAAAATATTTATTCAAATATTTATAATAAAACGAAAATTATAATTTGCTTTTTTAAAAATAAGACAATATTTTCATAATAAATTAAATAACTAACTCAAACATCTTTATTGCTCATCTTATGAAAAAAAAACTACAGTTTTTTTATTTAAGGATTTTCTATAAAATCCTTTCAGTTTACGCTCTTTTTATTATTGGTTTTTCTGTAAATGCCCAAATTATTGGTGATCCTGCAATGGATGGAAATCCTGAAAAAGTAACCAATCTTCAAAAATCATCACAGAAAGTAAGTGAAAAATTACAAAATTTAGTTACATCATCATCATCATCAGGTAGGTTTGCTTTAAAACAGAAGCCTGACTGGCAAAACACAAATAATAATTTATTGCAATTTAGAGACAATGGCAAGTCAGTCCTTGTGGATATTGTTGCAATTGGTGATGTAAACACTCTTAAAACACAATTAGAGAGAAAAGGCATGATAGTCTATGCTGTTTTTGGGAATGTTATTTCAGGTGCATATCCTGTAAACAAAATTTCCGATCTTGAAAATATGAAAGGATTAGGTTTAGCTAAACCATCGTTTAAGCCTCGCTTAGAAATAGGAATTGTAACAAGTGAAGGGGATAAGGCGCAACGATCAGACATTGCCAGATTAAAATCAGGTGCTGATGGCTTAGGAGTAAAAGTGGGAATAATTTCCGATAGTTATAATTCTTTAAAAAGTGCAGATATTGGTATTAAAAGTGGAGACCTACCAGGTATTGGCAACCCTGATAAATGGTTTAATCCAGTGGAAGTTCTTTCTGATTTAGATTCAAATGGAACAGATGAAGGAAGAGGGATGGCAGAGATTGTGCACGATGTAGCTCCAGGCGCTTCATTAGCCTTCCACACTGCCTATAAAGGAGAGGCTGATTTTGCTCAAGGGATCATTCGCTTAGCTGATGCTGGTTGTCAGGTAATTGTTGATGATGTATCCTATTTTGATGAACCATTCTTTCAAGATGGAATTATTGCTCAAGCAGTTGATAAGGTAAGAGCCAGAGGAGTAACATATTTCTCAGCAGCTGGTAATGAAGGGCAGCGTTCTTATGAAAGCAAGTACAGGCCTAGCAATATATCCCCAGCTCCTTTAGATTCCACATTTGGTACAGCACATAATTTTTCTGACCTTGATTCAACACCGAGATATTTACAGCCAGTTTACATCCCTAAAGGAAGTCAGTTTATACTTGCATTGCAATGGGACAATTCATTTTTATCTGCAAGCGGCGTTGGAGCTGATGCCGACATTGATATTTACCTTCTTGATAAAACTGGAAAAATTGTTTCTGGGAGTGCAGATCCAAATATTGGCTTAAACCCTTCCGAAATTTTTGGTTTTACTAATAATACAACTAGTAACACGTTTTTTATCGTGATAATGAAATATAAAGGCGTTGATCCCACCAGATTAAAATATATTTTATATGGTGATGGGGCATTTTATCTAACTAAACCACGAATCCCTGGTATTTTGGCACCAACATTAGTTGGCCATGCTAAGGCTTCTGGTGCAATTGCAACCGGTGCTGCATATTATAAAAATACTCCAGCTTTTGGAATAAATCCTCCTGAAATTGAAAGTTATTCTTCAAAAGGTGGTGTATTCAATTATTTTGATATAAAAGGAAATAGACTTGCCTCACCTATTAACCGAAGAAAACCAGAAATTACTGCTCCCGATGGCGGAAAAACATCTTTCTTCGGTCAATTTTTAGGCAGTGATAAATTTCCAAGTTTCTTTGGTACTTCTGCTGCTGCTCCGCATGCAGCTGGTGTAGCGGCAATTATGATCGAGGCGAGCAAAGTTGATTTAGGAATTTTTAATGTTATCAGGCCCTATGTAATTGTTGGAGCAATGACCAAAACTGCAGTTGAAATGCACGACCCAGGTTTGCCAATTCCAGGCTTTGAGCCAACTCCAAATAATAAAGGATTTAATTTTAAAACTGGTCATGGTTTATTAAATGCAGAAAAGGCTGTAGGTTCAGTTACTTTACAACCGTTTTATGTTTTCCAATTGTTTGTAAGTCCTGTTTGTTCGGATGAACCATTTGTTACCAGAAAGTGGAAAATTACAAACTTAAATTTTATTAATGTTCGAACAAATTGGCAACTTAATGCTACAGATCAATCTGGTGTGCTTATTGCTCCACCAGGCGAATCATTTTTTACTACAAGTACAATTAAAGGTTTAAATACCATAATTATTTCGTGGAAAGATGCACAAAATGAGATCAAACTTGCAAGCAGCAATTCAACAGCTGAAGCTTGTAATTCAAACTCTACTAGTAGACTGAGTAGTGAGAAAAAATCAAATGAAGTTGCTTTAATCAACAAACCTTTCATTAGTGTTTCTCCAAATCCTACTTCAGATCATTTTAATGTTTCGTTTGGTACCTTAAGTGAAAACCTAATTGAATTACAACTTTTTAATCTTCAAGGAAATAAAATACAGAATACTTTTATTTCTAACTCAAATGAGATTTATGAATTAAAAGCCAGCAATTTACCAGCAGGTATGTATTTACTGAAAGCTGTCCAAAATGGAAAGACTGAAGTGGTGAAAATTATTAAACAATAGAAAAATATTTTAAGAGTTTTATTTAGTATAAAATCCCTGTACTCCATTTTTTATTTGGCTGCAGGGATTTTTATTTTAATGTTTATTTATATAACATCCCTTCTTTCATAATAAGCATCAGGTATATTCCAATAATCCTTCCCAGTTTCGTATCTCCATTGCATTCTGAAATTAAGGGCATGTTCTGCTTTTCTAATGATTTCGGGTCGTCTTATTAAATTGTTTTTTTCAATTAAAGGATTTATATTTTTTCTGAATAATCTTTTTAAAATGTTCATAATTGTAATTATTAATTTTTTATAACTTTTAATTTATTTTTCCTTCCCTCCTCCCCGATTATCAGCTTCGGCCATTTTACAATTATTGGGAAACTTTTTTAAAAGTGATGGATATAGAATGCCTAGGCATTTAGCTTCTTATCAATTTTTTTAAAAGATTTTTAAAAAATTGCGCATAAAAAAACCCGGGTGAGATGCCCGGGTTTATATTTTATAGATTTAATTTTTTCTTTTATCAAAAATAAAACCTGCAAAAATAAATATCCCGGGTCATTTCCATTAATTTTCTTCCCGTAGGGATGAAAACCTGGCTTTTAAGTTTCGAGCGATTTAATAAGTACTTTTGCATTTCAATTAATTTTAAATTCAATGTTAATATAAAAATACTTTTTAGGTAACCTCAATTTTTTAGGATTTCATTATTTTTAATGAACGCCCGCCATTAGGACCCTATTCGCATATTTCAAAATGCTATTAACAGAAATAAATAAAAAATCTGCTAATTATATTTTTAAGGAAAGTAAATAAAATTTTGACTAAATAAACTTTAGTTTTTAGATAAATAAAAATTTCCTGAATTATAAAGACCATAAATCTCGATACATAAAAATTGTGTGAGGGAGTTTTTATTTTACTTTTACAAAGTTTTAAATTTATAATTATAATCATGCCTAAAATATTAATTATTGATGATGAAAAAAGCATCAGATATACTTTAAGAGAAATTTTAGAATATGAAAAATATGAGGTTGATGAAGCTGCCGATGGAGAAATTGGTTTAGAAATGCTTGATAAGAATAATTACGATGTAGTTCTTTGCGACATAAAAATGCCAAAAATGGATGGCATTGAATTATTAACAAAAGCTATGGAAACTGGCCATCATGCTGAGTTTATTATGATTTCTGCTCATGGAAATATTGAAACTGCGGTAGAGGCTACAAAAAAAGGCGCGTTTGATTTTATACAAAAACCACCAGATTTAAACAGGTTATTAATTTCTGTTAGAAATGCATTGGACAAATCAAAATTGGTTATAGAAACCAAAATTTTAAAAAAGAAAATTGCAAAAGGTCTAGAAATTATTGGAAATTCGGAAGCAATAAATAAAGTTTTACAAACAATTGAAAAAGTAGCCCCAACTGATGCAAGAGTATTAATTACTGGTCCTAATGGATCAGGGAAAGAATTAGTTGCCAGAGCATTACACGAAAAAAGTAATCGTTCTCAATTTCAATTGGTTGAGGTGAATTGCGCAGCCATCCCATCCGAATTAATTGAAAGTGAATTGTTTGGACATGAAAAGGGATCTTTTACATCCGCAATAAAACAAAGAATAGGAAAATTTGAACAGGCAGATGGAGGGACTTTATTTCTTGATGAAATTGGAGATATGAGCCTTTCTGCTCAAGCAAAAGTTTTGCGAGCTTTACAAGAACATAAAATAACAAGGGTAGGTGGTGATAAAGAAATTAAAGTAAATGTAAGGGTGATTGCAGCAACCAATAAAGAAATAAAAAAAGAAATTATTGAAAATCGTTTTAGAGAGGATTTATATCATCGGCTAAGTGTAATATTAATTCAAGTTCCAGCTCTAAATGAAAGAATTGAAGACATTCCATTACTAGTAAATAAATTTTTGAAAGATATTGCAGATGATTATAGTAATGTAGCAAAAAAAATTCATCCAGCCGCTATTTCTTTTCTTCAAACCTTAAACTGGTCAGGCAATATAAGAGAATTAAGAAATGTGGTGGAAAGATTAGTTATTTTAGGTGGTAATGAGATTTCTGAAGAAGATGCGAGGAATTTTGCTGGAAGGTAAATCTCGATTTTAAATTTAGATTAGTCATAAATACCTCTTAAAATCAACATATGAAAAAATTAATTATTAGCATTTTATTATTAATCCTTTTTAATAATGCTTATTCACAAAAATTTTATTTAA